>Ga0209611_10011063_pt1:10000-13118 | contig 13118 bp, 9 predicted proteins | sample S1TSphgellanicum_3_FD_187693 | JGI IMG/M metagenome (GOLD analysis project Ga0209611, IMG submission 187693) | Host-associated microbial communities from peat moss isolated from Minnesota, USA - S1T2_Fc - Sphagnum magellanicum MG (SPAdes) (version 2) | ecosystem: Host-associated >... | reverse complement strand
GAAGGATTGACAGATTGAGAGCTCTTTCTTGATTCAGTGGGTGGTGGTGCATGGCCGTTCTTAGTTGGTGGAGCGATTTGTCTGGTTAATTCCGATAACGAACGAGACTCTAGCCTACTAAATAGACTACTCAACTTTATAGCTGCATCACCCTGCAGTTGCTTCGGTGGCTGTAGGGCTGTGGTGACGTTGGTAGTGCTTCTTAGAGGGACAGGCGGCGGTTCAGCCGCACGAAACAGAGCAATAACAGGTCTGTGATGCCCTTAGATGTCCAGGGCCGCACGCGCGCTACACTGAAGTGATCAGCGTGCAATTAACGTTTCCTACTCCGTCAGGAGTGGGTAACCCGTTGAACCTTCTTCGTGATTGGGATAGGGGATTGTAATTATTCCCCTTGAACGAGGAATTCCCAGTAAGCGCAAGTCATAAGCTTGCGTTGATTACGTCCCTGCCCTTTGTACACACCGCCCGTCGCTACTACCGATTGAATGAATTAGTGAGGTCTTCGGACTGGCCTGTGAGGCTGTTTCGGCAGCCGCGCATGGCTCGGGAAGATGCCCAAACTTGTTCATTTAGAGGAAGTAAAAGTCGTAACAAGGTTTCCGTAGGTGAACCTGCGGAAGGATCATTACCGGTGTTCACACATCGTGTAAGCTGTTGAACGAAAGTTGCTCGTAGCCGCTCAGAGGCTTTGCCGTAAAAAAGCAAATACTCGGGAGTAGCATATACGTAAAGCCGGATAGAAGTTTGTCGTGGGTAGATTAATCTATCGTGAGCAACTATGATAACTCTATTCGGGGTTTGGCCCGTTCGAAGTGCGCCAAAGCTGTAGCAGTGATGCATTGTTTGATTTACCAACAACTGATGTGTCTTGGTGTCTATTCCGCTATGCGGGGTAATTGACGGCAATCGCCCGTGTGAAGGGTGTCGTCGAATTGCTAGACTTAAAGAGTAGTTGTCGGTCAGCTACCGCCTAGAGTTGCGAACTATCGCACGCATCGTTTTTGGCTCATCAATGCTTTATCGCTGTTGCATGCTGTGCTTCAACGGTGAGTCAAATCGTTGTGACTATAAAACCTTAAAATGTGTAAAAACATTTACATTCCCGTGCTCTCACGAGTGCGTGTGCCGTAAACTAATTGATGATTAACAGTTGTTAAAAATACAACTATTAACGGTGGATCACTCGGCTCATAGATCGATGAAGAAGGCAGCTAGCTGCCTTAAGCGGTGTGAATTGCAGGACACACTGAACACTAGATTTTCGAACGCACATTGCACCTTCGGGTCTTTCCCGAAGGTACGCCTGTCTGAGGGTCGGAATAAAATTGACTCATAAATGTAAAGGCTTGTATCGAGAGATAAGCAATCACGCATTGCTACACTTTCGTCGAGCATGAGACGTTTAGCGTTGAAATTAGTCGGTACTTGTTGCTTGTCATGTACGGCATAAAAGTGGCTAAAAGCGCGCAACACCACATGTTGCCGCTTCACTTTCAGTCCTTGAGTTACATGGCGAGTTTGAGTGCTATAAGGCTTATTTTTGCTAAATCAAAAACTCGTTGACGGTAACTAACATTACCGAAGACAAACCCCATTTGTCGACCTCAGATCAGACGAGATTACCCACTGAATTTAAGCATATAAATAAGTGGAGGAAAAGAAACCAAAAGGGATTCCCTGAGTAATGGCGAACGAAAGGGGAAAAGCTCAGCGCTAAGTCCCACCGTCTACTGGCGTGTGGGAGATGCAGCGTGAATGTAGCAGTGCATCCCGAGTGTCGGTCAGTGCAAGTTCCTTTGAAAAGGGCTTTTCCAAAGTGGGTGCTAGACCCATAGCGCTGATGTCTCGTACACTTGGGCAAACTGTTGCATACTAGAGTCAGGTTGCTTGAGAGTGCAGCCTAAAGCAGGTGGTAAACTTCACCTAAGGCTAAATATTACTATGAGACCGATAGCAAACAAGTACCGTGAGGGAAAGTTGCAAAGAACTTTGAAGAGAGAGTTCAAAAGGACGTGAAACCGTTAGTAGGTAAACGGGTGGAACCACGAAGTGTGCTTGGAAAAGAGGATTCAACTGTCCCGAGTGAGATAGTTGTTGGCGTGATATGTGGCTCTCACGGGAGTGCAGGCGCTAGCAACATCGTTTCTCTCGGGTGGTGCATTTTCTCAATTTCCCTGCGAGGCCATGACTAGTTGGATGGCTGGAGCGACCGTATGCGAGGGTTGGTTGAAGGTGCCTGGTAAGATACTTGTGTCTTGTCCAGTGTTATAGCAATCATTCTCGGCGTCTGCTTCGAGCGTACCGACTAGAAAAACTTCCCGTCTATGCGGGGTCTGCCAGTAAAGCATGCTGCCTGTATTGCGGCCGTGATGAGTGCTATTCGATGGGTTAGATTTTGGTTTATGCCAGAATCTGCTCTCTTAAAGTCCGTCAATGCTGGCTGTAGTAGCTCAGGTAGTGTGTGGCAATCGATGGCTAGTAGGTCGGTATCCACCTGACCCGTCTTGAAACACGGACCAAGGAGTCTAACATGTGCGCGAGTCACTCAGTCTTGTACAGGCTTGAGAGGCGCAATGAAAGTAAAGTTGATTGATGGTGATTCTGGGATGTTTCCGCGTAAGCGGCGGCACTTAGACGCAACCATGGCCGGCTCATTTCGCTTTTTGACGATTGGGCTGAGTTTTAGCGTATACGTTGGTACCCGAAAGATGGTGAACTATGCCTGGGCAAGACGAAGCCAGAGGAAACTCTGGTGGAGGTCTGTAGCGGTTCTGACGTGCAAATCGATCGTCAGACCTGGGTATAGGGGCGAAAGACTAATCGAACCATCTAGTAGCTGGTTCCCTCTGAAGTTTCCCTCAGGATAGCAGGCATTTGCGGAGAACTCAGTTTCATCCGGTAAAGCGAATGATTAGAGGCCTTGGGGTCGAAACGACCTCAACCTATTCTCAAACTTTAAATGGGTGAGATGTTCGACTTGCTTAAATTATGAAGCCGAACAATGTTGAATGAATGAGTGCCTAGTGGGCCATTTTTGGTAAGCAGAACTGGCGCTGTGGGATGAACCAAAAGCCAAGCTAAAGCGCCCGATTCAGACGCTCATGAGATCCCAGAA
>Ga0209611_10011063_pt1:2500-5000 | contig 13118 bp, 9 predicted proteins | sample S1TSphgellanicum_3_FD_187693 | JGI IMG/M metagenome (GOLD analysis project Ga0209611, IMG submission 187693) | Host-associated microbial communities from peat moss isolated from Minnesota, USA - S1T2_Fc - Sphagnum magellanicum MG (SPAdes) (version 2) | ecosystem: Host-associated >... | reverse complement strand
ACGATGCCAGCCAGCGATTAGCCTGAGTTCCTTAAATGACTCGGCTAGCAGCTTCCGGGAAACCAAAGCTTTTCGGTTCCGGGGGAAGTATGGTTGCAAAGCTGAAACTTAAAGGAATTGACGGAAGGGCACCACCAGGAGTGGAGCCTGCGGCTTAATTTGACTCAACACGGGAAAACTTACCTGGTCAGGACACTGGAAGGATTGACAGATTGAGAGCTCTTTCTTGATTCAGTGGGTGGTGGTGCATGGCCGTTCTTAGTTGGTGGAGCGATTTGTCTGGTTAATTCCGATAACGAACGAGACTCTAGCCTACTAAATAGACTACTCAACTTTATAGCTGCATCACCCTGCAGTTGCTTCGGTGGCTGTAGGGCTGTGGTGACGTTGGTAGTGCTTCTTAGAGGGACAGGCGGCGGTTCAGCCGCACGAAACAGAGCAATAACAGGTCTGTGATGCCCTTAGATGTCCAGGGCCGCACGCGCGCTACACTGAAGTGATCAGCGTGCAATTAACGTTTCCTACTCCGTCAGGAGTGGGTAACCCGTTGAACCTTCTTCGTGATTGGGATAGGGGATTGTAATTATTCCCCTTGAACGAGGAATTCCCAGTAAGCGCAAGTCATAAGCTTGCGTTGATTACGTCCCTGCCCTTTGTACACACCGCCCGTCGCTACTACCGATTGAATGAATTAGTGAGGTCTTCGGACTGGCCTGTGAGGCTGTTTCGGCAGCCGCGCATGGCTCGGGAAGATGCCCAAACTTGTTCATTTAGAGGAAGTAAAAGTCGTAACAAGGTTTCCGTAGGTGAACCTGCGGAAGGATCATTACCGGTGTTCACACATCGTGTAAGCTGTTGAACGAAAGTTGCTCGTAGCCGCTCAGAGGCTTTGCCGTAAAAAAGCAAATACTCGGGAGTAGCATATACGTAAAGCCGGATAGAAGTTTGTCGTGGGTAGATTAATCTATCGTGAGCAACTATGATAACTCTATTCGGGGTTTGGCCCGTTCGAAGTGCGCCAAAGCTGTAGCAGTGATGCATTGTTTGATTTACCAACAACTGATGTGTCTTGGTGTCTATTCCGCTATGCGGGGTAATTGACGGCAATCGCCCGTGTGAAGGGTGTCGTCGAATTGCTAGACTTAAAGAGTAGTTGTCGGTCAGCTACCGCCTAGAGTTGCGAACTATCGCACGCATCGTTTTTGGCTCATCAATGCTTTATCGCTGTTGCATGCTGTGCTTCAACGGTGAGTCAAATCGTTGTGACTATAAAACCTTAAAATGTGTAAAAACATTTACATTCCCGTGCTCTCACGAGTGCGTGTGCCGTAAACTAATTGATGATTAACAGTTGTTAAAAATACAACTATTAACGGTGGATCACTCGGCTCATAGATCGATGAAGAAGGCAGCTAGCTGCCTTAAGCGGTGTGAATTGCAGGACACACTGAACACTAGATTTTCGAACGCACATTGCACCTTCGGGTCTTTCCCGAAGGTACGCCTGTCTGAGGGTCGGAATAAAATTGACTCATAAATGTAAAGGCTTGTATCGAGAGATAAGCAATCACGCATTGCTACACTTTCGTCGAGCATGAGACGTTTAGCGTTGAAATTAGTCGGTACTTGTTGCTTGTCATGTACGGCATAAAAGTGGCTAAAAGCGCGCAACACCACATGTTGCCGCTTCACTTTCAGTCCTTGAGTTACATGGCGAGTTTGAGTGCTATAAGGCTTATTTTTGCTAAATCAAAAACTCGTTGACGGTAACTAACATTACCGAAGACAAACCCCATTTGTCGACCTCAGATCAGACGAGATTACCCACTGAATTTAAGCATATAAATAAGTGGAGGAAAAGAAACCAAAAGGGATTCCCTGAGTAATGGCGAACGAAAGGGGAAAAGCTCAGCGCTAAGTCCCACCGTCTACTGGCGTGTGGGAGATGCAGCGTGAATGTAGCAGTGCATCCCGAGTGTCGGTCAGTGCAAGTTCCTTTGAAAAGGGCTTTTCCAAAGTGGGTGCTAGACCCATAGCGCTGATGTCTCGTACACTTGGGCAAACTGTTGCATACTAGAGTCAGGTTGCTTGAGAGTGCAGCCTAAAGCAGGTGGTAAACTTCACCTAAGGCTAAATATTACTATGAGACCGATAGCAAACAAGTACCGTGAGGGAAAGTTGCAAAGAACTTTGAAGAGAGAGTTCAAAAGGACGTGAAACCGTTAGTAGGTAAACGGGTGGAACCACGAAGTGTGCTTGGAAAAGAGGATTCAACTGTCCCGAGTGAGATAGTTGTTGGCGTGATATGTGGCTCTCACGGGAGTGCAGGCGCTAGCAACATCGTTTCTCTCGGGTGGTGCATTTTCTCAATTTCCCTGCGAGGCCATGACTAGTTGGATGGCTGGAGCGACCGTATGCGAGGGTTGGTTGAAGGTGCCTGGTAAGATACTTGTGTCTTGTCCAGTGTTATAGCAATCATTCTCGGCGTCTGCTTCGAGCG
>Ga0209611_10011062_pt1 | contig 13118 bp, 12 predicted proteins | sample S1TSphgellanicum_3_FD_187693 | JGI IMG/M metagenome (GOLD analysis project Ga0209611, IMG submission 187693) | Host-associated microbial communities from peat moss isolated from Minnesota, USA - S1T2_Fc - Sphagnum magellanicum MG (SPAdes) (version 2) | ecosystem: Host-associated > Plants > Peat... | reverse complement strand
CACCGAGATCTGGATCGGCGGGGCCGCATCATTCCGCCTCGACCCGCTGCTGTTCCCGGCGGGCAGCGTCCACATGGCGAGCCGCCGCGACTTTGAGAGCCGCATCGGTCTGCTCGGCGGCACCGATCACTGACCGGACCTGAAAGGCCTGCAGTGCCCTGAAGATCAGGCTCTGCCCCGAGGTCAAGGGCAGTGTCCCGCGGTCAAGAGCAGTGTCCTGGCTATGCCCTGCAGTGTCCTGGCAATGCCCTGCAGTGCCCTGCAGATCAGGCTCTGCCGTGGCTGCCGTCGCACAGCGGCGGCGTTGCCGTGCGCTTGCAGACGCAAAACCACAGCCGTTTGCTTTCCGCGGCCACGTACTTCATCGGGGCAGAAATGCCACCCTTGTGGGAGCCGTCGCAGAACGGCTGATGCCGGCTCTGCCCGCAGCGGCACCACCAGTAGGTTTCACCGGCCTGTACGTCGATCGCTATCGGATCCATGTCTGGATGTTAGCAGGCCTGCGCGACCGCTGTCCCGCCGCGCCGCTCGATGCGAGCATTTGCGTTCCGGCCGGCGGAGGTCGTAACTTGAACGGCGGCATGCACACGACCGACCCACTGCTTCAAGTGCTGATTCTGCTCGCCGCATCGGTGGTGGTGGTCGCCGCCGTGCGCAAGCTCGCGCTGCCCGCGATCTTGGGCTACCTCACGGTCGGCATGGTATTGGGGCCCCACGCCCTCGCGCTGGCCGCAGACAACGACGAGACGCAGCTGCTCGCAGACTTCGGGGTCGTGTTCCTGGTGTTCACGCTCGGACTCGAGTTTTCCCTGCCGCGGCTCGTCGCCATGCGCGGTGAGGTGCTCGGCATCGGCGGAGCCCAGGTGACGTTGACGACGGCGCTGGTGGCCGTCGTGGCGAGCTCGCTGTTCGGAGTCGCGCCGCCGGTGGCCGTGGTGATCGGCGGTGCAGTCGCCATGTCCTCGACCGCGATCATCGTCACCCAGTTGAAAGACCAGTCGGAGAACAACCGCACGCATGGCCGGCTCGCCGTCGCCATCTGCCTGTTCCAGGATCTCGCATTCTCGCTGCTGCTCGCGCTCGAATCCTCGCTGTCGAGCCATCGGCAGGCGGCGGCCGGTCCCCGCCAGATCGGCACCGCCATTCTGATCGCCGGCATGGCACTCGGTCTCGTGCTCGCGGCGGGGCGCTGGCTGCTCCGGCCCCTGTTCCTGCTGATCGCATCGGTGCGCTCGGCGGAACTCTTTTCGCTCGCCGTGCTGCTCGCCGTATTGGCCTCCGCCTGGGCCACCCACGCGGTGGGCTTGTCGCTCGCCTTGGGCGCCTTCCTTGCCGGCATGATGCTCGCCGAGACGGAGTTCAAGCAGCAGATCGAGGCCACGATCCGCGCCTATCGGGACGTGCTGCTCGGCCTGTTCTTCATCACCGTGGGCATGCTGCTCGATATCACGCTGCTGCTGCGCCACTTTCTGCTGGTGACCAGCGTGCTGGCCGGCATGCTGGTCTTGAAGACGCTGATCATCGCCGTGGTCACGAAACCGTCGACCCGGAGCTGGTTCAAGTCGTTTCGGACCGGCCTCGTCGCGTCCCAGGGCGGGGAGTTCGGCTTTGCGCTGCTCACGCTGCTGCTGCGTGACGACTTGCTGGACCCCGGGATCGTCGAGCCGCTGCTCGCCGCCACCGCGCTCAGCATCGTATTCTCGCCGTTCCTGATCCGCCACAATCGGCGCATCACGCGCGCGCTGCTCGGCACCCATCCACCCACCTCGGCGGCATCCCGCGAAACCCAGGCGACGCTCGCGGTCGCCGGCCGCGATCACGTGGTGATCTGCGGATTCGGGCGCGTCGGGCAGAACATCGCGCGCGTTCTCGAACAGACGGGTTTCGAATACATCGCGCTGGAAATCGACGCCTACCGGATCCGCGTCGGCCGCCAGGCAGGGGACCCCATCATCTACGGCGACGCCGGACAGACTGCGGTGCTGCAAAACGTCGGCATCGAGCGCGCCAGCTGTGTCGTGATCACGTTCGCGAGCCCGCCGGTGTCGCTGCGCATCGTGCGCGCGGTGCGCACGCTGCGCGGGGACGTGCCCATCCTGGTTCGCACCCAGGACGATACGCGGCTCGAAGAACTGCTCTCTGCCGGCGCGACCGAAGTCGTGCCGGAAACTCTCGAGGCGAGCCTCATGCTGCTGTCCCACCTGCTGCTGCTGCTGAAGGTTCCGGTGTCGCGCGTGGTACGCACCGTCAACGACATCCGCAGCCATCGCTACAGCATGCTGCGCCAATTCTTCCCGGCCGAGCGCGCGCTCGTGCCGGACGAGACCCGCGCGTTTCGCGAGGAGCTGCACAGCGTCGTGCTGCCACCCCACGCCTGGGCGGTCGGCAGGACCATCGCCGACTTGTTGGCGCGCGGTTCCGCCGCGTCGGTCAGCGCCGTGCGCCGGGATGGGATCTTGGGTCGCGATCCCGCCAACGAAACCGTGCTCAAGGAGGGCGACGTCGTGGTGGTCTGCGGTACGCCCGAGGCCGTCGAGCATGCGGAAGCCCTGCTGCTCATGGGTTGAGCGGCATCCGGAGCGGGAACCCACTGCACGCCGCCGCTCAACCCTCGCGCCGCCGCTCAACCCTCGCGCCGCCGCTCAAACCCTCGCGCCGCCGCTCAAACCTGCGCGCCGCGCCTCGATCTGGATTTCCCTTTGATCTGGATTTCCCTTTACAGGAACTCCACTTGACCTCATAGTACCTTTGCTGTTAAGGGCAAACCCGCCGAAAGGCGGGGACGCAAAGCCACCGGTCTAAAAGGTCTTCGTTGCGACGAAGTCTGACGATAGCGGGGTCACCAGACACTCGGCGCGCGTTTTCAGCGGCGGGTCCCTCCTCTCGAGCTTCCTTAATCAGCCGATCGAGCGCTTCGACACTTCCCGGGGGGAAGCCGATGGTCTTGAAAGTAAACTCTGCAGGCCCGGAGAATTCCGGTGTCTTTAGGCGGCCTCGCCTGCTGCTGCGCCCGACCCATGCCGAGGACATCCCCGGCATCCTGGCCAAGGTGAATTCGTATCCGAACCCGGTGCGCGCCGTCGGCGCGGACTATTCCCAGACTCGGTGCGTCGGCAGCGATGGGGGGACGGCCGTCGACACCACGGCGCTCGACAAGATCATGGAGTTTCAGGACGGCACGGTCAGGGCCCAGGCGGGCGTGCGCTTGAGTCAGCTCGTGCGTGCGCTGACCGAGCGGGGGCTCGAACTGCCGCTGACCCCGGAGATCGGCAACATGTCGGTCGGGGCGCTCGCCGTCACCACGCTGCCTCAGGCGAGCCAAAGCGAGGGCATGGCGCAGATGTCGGCCTGCATCACGGAGATCAAGCTGATCACGCCGCAGGGGCGGCAGATGACCGTGACGGAGCGGGACCCGGACCTGCTCCGGGTGCTCCGGTCGAGCTTCGGCCTGCTCGGGATCGTGCACGAGGTGGTGCTGCGCACGGTGCCCCTGCGGCAGATCAAGATCGATTATCAGGTGTTCACGCTCGCCGAATTCGCCGCGCGTTACCAGGAACTGATCGGCGCGCCGGGCGCCCTGCGCCTGCACCTCGCGCCGTTCAGCGATCGGATCACGGTCGAGCGGCGTAGCATCGACCGCGGCAACAGCACGAGCCGCTCGGGCATCTGGCAGATCCGCAATTCCGTCATGCGCAACGTCCTGCCGGCGTTCGGAGCCTCCGTCGGCAGCGTGCTCGCGGGACCGGGGCTGCGCAGCGCCGTGCTCTCCGGCGTGCAGCGGGCGCTCAACGCCACCCAGACCCGCGATGCTCGCGGCGTCGTCATGTATGCGCACGAATGGATGCGGGATCTGCCGGCCGAATCATGGAAGGCGCGCTACACCTACAGTCTTTGGGCATTCCCAGAGCAGGAGTACCCGCGCCTGCTGGCCGAGTATTTCGCATTTTGCCGCACGCATTTCCGCCAGCATCGGTACCGCTGCAACCTCGTGCACGGCGCGAGCCGTCTGCACCGGGACCGCAGCTCGCTGTTCAGCGTGAGCCATGCGGGCAACATGGTGACGCTCGAGCCGTCGTCCGGTGGCGAACCGGGCTGGGACGATTTTCTCATCGATTTCAACGATTTTGCGTCCGACAATGGGGCCACTCCGACCTTCAACCAGACGCGCGCGCTGAAGCCGGAACACGTCGCCAAGGCGTTTGGCGACCGGGCCCGGTTGTTTCGCGCCCTGCGTAAGCGCACCGATGCGCTGAACCGGCTGAACAACTGCTATTTCTCGAATCTGCTCGGTGGCACTTAGCTTCACGCATCGTCGTATGAGCGCAGGCGCGGGTCAGCGGCTGCATGCTCCTCGGGTACCCATAGGCCATACGCTGGCGTTCAATTTTCGATGTATGTCACTCTCTCGATATCCCGACAGGAATATCGAGAAACTGACACGAGAGTCGAAAATGGTGGCGGACGTGTACCCCTGGGTCGGTCCTAAACTAGCTTAGCTTAGCTACTAGCTTAGCTAGCTAACTAGCTAAGCTACCTAAGCTAGCTAGCTAGCTAGGTCTCTCCTACGACTCGGTGCGCCGCAGGCGCAGTTGGACGGTCGCAATGAGCAGCGCGGCGCCCACGGCGATCCCGATCAGGGTCTGCGGTTCGGTCACGAACCCGAGCGGGTTCAATTCCTGGCGCAGGCCCGAGGCCGGCGAAAAGAAAGTCGCGTTGTCGACCGAGAAGGCGGCAACCAGGTAACCGTAGGAGATCCGCAGCCAAATCTCACGCATGAACCAGTCGGTGCTCAGAAAATAATGTTCGAGCAGCATCACGGCGAGCAGCGGCAGCGTGGTCCACAGCAGCACGGCGCGCCGCGCCCAGGCGGATACCAGCATGACCCAGGCGGCGACCGGCAGAAACCAGAGCGCGAGCGTCGCCACGATGTAGAGCCAGACCATCTGAAAGTCGAGCCAGTTGCGCGCGCTCCAGATCCCGGCATCGAGCAGGATGGTCAGGCGCATCGAGAGGATGAAGGCGAGCAGCAGCGTCGTCAGCAGGGCAAACGCGAAGTACACGAGGGGAATCACGATGAGCCCCATGGCGAGTTTCGAGAGCACCGTGGCCGTATCGGAAATCGGCAGGGATTTCCAAAACAACACGCTGCGGTCGCGGCGGTCCGCGTACAGGCAGTCGAGCAGGTACCAGCTCGCATAGGCGCCCATGACTACCAAGAACGGCGAGGACAGCAGCAGGAACATCTTGGCGGCGAGATATGACCCATGGAGCGACTTCGCCGCGTGGATCTGTGCGATGTCGTCGGCGTCGAGGTGCACCTGCCCGAACAGCGCAATCAGCACCAGCAGCATGCCGATGCCGGCCGGCATCCACCAAATCGCGCGGTTCTCCCAGAATTCCCGGCGGATCAACCAGATCATCGTGTTCATGCGGCCGCCCCCGTGAGTTTTGCGACGAACAGGTCCGACACGCTCGGGGTCAGCACCTCACCGAAGGTCTCGAGCGTGCCGGGATCGGCGCCTTCGAAATACAGGACCCGTTTGCCGAGCGTCTGCCGTTCGAAGAACGGCCGTGCGGCGCGGGCCACATCGAGACGGTCCGCAGCGACCGCGACCGCGGCATAGCGCTCTGCGATGGCGTCGATCGAGCAGTCGAGCACGATGCGGCCCTTGTCGATGAACAGCACGTCGGTCAGCAGGTTTTCGACCTCCTCGACCTGGTGAGTCGTGATCAGGATCGTGCGCGTCTCGTCCATGTAATCGTTCACGAGGGCGTCGTAGAAGGAGCGGCGCGCCAGCAGATCGAGCCCGAGGGTCGGCTCGTCGAGCACGAACAGCCGTGCGTCGATCGCCATCGTGAGGGCGAGGTGTACCTGGGTCTTCATGCCCTTGGACAATTCGCGCATGCGGTGGCGCGGTTTCACCTGGGTTTTCTCGAGCAGCTGCGAGGCGCGCTCGCGGCGGAACTTCGGATGCACGCCGGCGACGAAGTCGATCGCTTGATCCACGCGCAGCCAGGCGGGCAGCACGGCGACGTCGGCAATGAAACAAGCATCCTGCATCAGCAGCCGGCGCTCAGCGATCGGATCGCGGCCGAGCACACGCAGGTGCCCTGCGTAGCTGGACAGGCCGAGGATCGCGCGCAGCACCGTGGTCTTGCCCGCACCGTTCGGGCCGATCAGTCCGACGATGCGGCCGGCCTCGACGTTGAAGTTGGCATGGTCGAGGGCGAGGTGGGAACCGTATTTCTTGGTGAGGTCGCGGGCTTCTATCAGAGCGGGCATGGTGGGTGACTCATGGGTTCTTGGGATCGCCGCTGCGCGGCGGTGGAGCAGGGTGGGTCAATGCCGGCGTCTGCGCAAACAGTTCGTTCGCCGAGAATCCGAGGCGATGAATGACGGCGAGGATCATCGGCCATTCGTCGCGCAAGAATCGCTCACGCTCGCCGGCGAGGAGCAATTTGCGCGCCCCCTCGCTGACGAACATGCCCCGGCCGCGGCGCTTCTCGACGAGTTCCTCGTCGACCAACTGCTGGTAGGCCTTGAGCACGGTGAGCGGGTTCAGTCGGTAATCGGCGGCCACGGCGCGCACCGAAGGCAGGGCGTCACCCTCCTTCAATGCGCCCTCGAGGATCAGGGCGACCATCCGATCGCGCAGCTGGCGATAGATCGGCTGGTTGTCGTTCCAATCAGGATCCATACGCCCGCTCGATGTGCCCACGCCCCAGGTGTAGGAGACTTGTAGCACAGTGGTTGACCGAAACGCTCCACTTGACCGGTTCGATCGGTTTCAGGCGCCGAGCGTTCGGGTCGCGACGGCCGCGAGGCCCGCGCCGGTCGGGACGACGAACAGGTGCAGGACTCCGACCACCAAGAAGGTGTTGATCGTGAGGACGGCGGCAAGCGTGGCGATATGGCGATAGAGGGTGTTCATGAGCTTCTCCTTGAGTTAACGATCGTCACCGCTGTGTTTTGGTGACTTGGTGATATACTAAGATATAACACTAAGACATGCAAGCCCTATTGTAAAAAGAGGCTTCGCCGTATCCTTCCGATCATGCAGATCGATCCGTCCGACGCTGAGCTCATGCTGCGCTACCGCGCCGGTTGCATGGCGTCGTTCGAAGCGCTGTACGCCCGCCACAAGCTGCCGCTGTACCGCTACTTGCTGCGCCAGGTGCACAGCGCGAGCGCCGCGAGCGACTTGTTTCAGGAGGTCTGGTCGCGCGTGGTCGCGAGCCGCGATCGCTACGAAATCCGGGCCCAGTTCCGGACCTATCTGTTTCACATCGCCCACAACTGTGCCATCGACCATCATCGTCGTGGCCGCCGGACTCCCGTCGACACGGGTGCCCTCGAATCCTTGACGAACGCACCAGGACCGGAACATGAGCGCCCGGATCGACTCGCCGAGTACGCGGAGCACCGCTCGGCATTCTTTCGCGCGCTCGCAGCGCTGCCGCTCGAGCAGCGCGAGGCTTTCCTGCTGCACGAGGAGGCCGGCCTCGACCTCACCGACATCGCGCGCATCACTCGGGTCGGTGTGGAAACGGCCAAGAGCAGGCTGCGTTACGCCATTCGAAAACTGCAGCGCTCCCTGGTTGATCTGCACGCGGCTGAGCCCGCGCTGCCCCAGCCCGCGCGGCTGCCCCAGCCCGAGCCGGCCCTGTGACGCGTCCCCCAATGCCGGAGCCGCGAGACGCTCCTGACCGCTCCATGGAGCCGTCGCAGGAAATCACCGCGGACATTCGGGGTGCTCGCGACGTGTCCCGGGCCTATCGTGGGTTCGGCGGGCCCGAGGTGCCGCCGGAGCTCGACCGCGTGGTGCTGCGCCATGCGCGCCACGCCCTCGCGCGTCCCCCCCTCGCGCGTCCCCCCCTCGCGCGTCCCGCCCGCGAACGTCCGCGGCGGTTCATGATCTTAGGCATCGCCATGGCCGGCGCACTCGGGACGGCGATCGCCGTCTTGGATCGGGACACGCATCATATCGGTCCGGCCCTGCGGCTCCTGCCCGTGATCAGCTCCGGTGCGAATGGGGGCCGGCTGCAGAGCCAGCAGCTCTACTCCACCGATCCGCTGACGCGCAAGGATCCGCGCCGCTGGCGCGCGGAGATCGCCGCGCTGCGCGGCGCGGGCCGTCACGCCGAGGCAGACGCCGCGTATCGCGAGTTCCTCGCCGCCTATCCCCGCGACGCGGCGCATCGGCCCGTCGACGCATCGTCTGAGTGGTGATGGCCGCCGCTTTGGGCGCGCACGGCCTTCCGCGTGCGCTCCACCCGGCCGGAGTCAGACCGGCGGTTTTCGGCTACCATTGAGTGATCTCGTGGGGAATCCTTGCATGAAGCAGCCAGTCACCGTGACGATCACAGGCGCCGCCGGCAATATCGGCTACGCGCTCGCTTTCCGGGTCGCCTCGGGCCAGATGCTCGGGGCGGATCAGCCGGTCAACCTGCAGCTGCTCGAGATCCCCGCCGCGCAGAACGCCGTGCGAGGCGTGATCATGGAGCTCAACGACTGCGCATTCCCCACCCTCAACAAAGCCGTCGCGACCGATGCCGCGGAGGTCGCGTTCAAAGACTGCCATTTCGCGCTGCTGGTCGGGGCCCGGCCGCGCGGGCCGGGCATGGAGCGCAAGGATCTGCTGCTCGAGAATGCCAAGATCTTCTCCGCCCAGGGAAGGGCGCTCGATGCGGTCGCGAGCCGCGACGTGCGCGTCCTGGTCGTCGGCAATCCGGCCAACACCAATGCGCTGATCGCCCAGCGCAACGCTCCGTCGCTCGCCCCGGGCCAGTTCACCGCGATGACGCGGCTGGATCACAACCGCGCACTCGCCCAGCTCGCCGAGAAGGCCTCGAGCACGCTGGCCGACGTGAAGAAGGTCATCATCTGGGGCAATCACTCCGCCACGCAATATCCGGACCTCCATCACGCGACGGTCGCCGGCAAACCCGCGTTGTCGGTCGTCGACCCTGTCTGGTTCAAGGAGACCTATATTCCGACCGTGCAGCAGCGCGGCGCGGCGATCATCAAGGCGCGCGGTACGTCCTCGGCGGCCTCGGCGGCCTCGGCGGCCCTCGACCATGTGCACGATTGGGTGCGGGGCACGGCGCCCGAGGACTGGGTCAGCATGGCGGTCCCTTCCGACGGCAGCTACGGAATACCCGAAGGCGTGATCTATTCCTATCCGGTCACCTGCCAGGGCGGCGTCTATCGGATCGTGCAGGGGCTCGCGATCGATGAGTTCAGCCGCGCCCGGATGGATGCAAGCCGCGCAGAACTGTTGGAGGAGCGCGACGGGGTCAAGGATTTGCTCTGAAGCGCGCGTCGTGCACGGCGCGCAGCGCAGTTTTTTTCCGAACAGGGGTAACGGCATGAACGCATGGATTCTCACCTTGAGCACGGCGCTGTTTGCGGCCGGCGCAATGGCGCAGCAAGCGCCAACCCCGGCCCCCGCGCCGCCGGCGGTGCAGCCCGGAACCGCAGCGGCGCCCGCGCGGCTGGCCGCGCCGCCCGGCGCCGAGGTCTACATCATTGCGCCGCTCGACGGCGCAAAGCTGCGATCCCCGGTGACGGTCCGCTTCGGCTTGAAGGGCCTCGGCGTCGCGCCCGCGGGCATCCAGTTCGACAACACCGGACATCACCACCTGCTCGTGGACACTGACTTGGCGGAGCTCTCGCTCGACGCGCCGCTGCCCGCGACGGCGAACATCCTGCATTTCGGCAAGGGGCAGACCGAAACGCAACTGACCCTCGCGCCCGGCAAGCACACGCTCGAACTGCTGTTCGCGGACTTTAGCCACCGCTCGTTCGACCCGCCGCTGCATTCGAAGAAAATCACGATCACGGTCGAGTAGCCGGGCAACCGTCCGGGAAAGACCCATGCGCGCGATCCTGCACGTCGACATGGACGCCTTCTACGCGTCCGTCGAAGAGCACGATCGCCCCGAACTGAAGGGCCAGCCGGTGATCGTCGGCGGCACCAGCGGCCGCGGCGTGGTCGCCGCCGCCAACTACGTGGTGCGCCGCTTCGGCGTGCGTTCGGCGATGCCGATCCGGGAGGCATTGCGGCGCTGTCCGCACGCGATTTGCATCCGCCCGCGGATGTCCCGGTACCAGGCGGTATCGGCCGAGGTCTTCGAGATCTTCCGCGAGTTCACGCCGCTGGTCGAGGGCCTGTCTCTCGACGAGGCGTTCCTCGACGTCACCGCGAGCCGCCGGCTCCAGGGCGAACCCTGGCATATCGCGGTCGACATTCGGCGGCACATCCTCGCGCGCACGGGGCTGACGGCGTCGGTCGGGATCGCCCCGAACAAACTGCTGGCCAAGATCGCGTCCGACCTGAAGAAGCCGGACGGGCTGTTTGAAATCGATGCACACAATGTGCGCGCGGTGCTCGATCCTTTGCCCATCGAGAAGTTGTTCGGGGTCGGGGCCCGCAGTCTGCCGGCCGTGCAGCAGGCCGGCCTCCGCACGTTCGGCGATGTGCGGACCGCGAGCGCCGACGTGCTCTGGCGCGCATTCGGTAAGCACGGGGCGGCCATGCGCGACCGGGCCGCCGGACTCGACGAGCGTCCGGTCAGCGCGGATCGCGACGAGAAATCGATCGGAACCGAGCACACCTTCGCCGCGGATCTCGCGGACGGGGCGCAGCTGCGGGCGGAGCTGCTGGCGCTGACCGACCGAACTGCCGCGCGGCTGCGCGGTCAGAATCTCGTGGCGGGTAGGCTCACGCTCAAGATCCGGCGTGCCGATTTTCGAACCTTCACCCGCCAACGCGCGGTCCGTCCGGCGACCCAGGAAACGGCGATTCTCTGCGCGATCTCGCAAGGCCTGTTCGATGCGTGGCAGGCTATGCAAGGAGGAACAGCGGTGAGATTATTGGGTGTAGCGGTCGGCGATCTTCAAACGCTCCGCCAGACCGACCTGTTCGCCGCCGGTGCGCCGGCGTCCTCCCGGCTCGACACCGCCGTGGACGAGATCCGGCGTCGATTCGGCCCGGACGTGCTCACCCGCGCAAGCCGTTTGCAAAGGACCGGGGGCACGGCGCGAGCCAAGCGGGGCTCGCTGTTGAATTCGTCGTAAATGCCATGTACACGAGCTTCTTCGGCCTCACTGAAAAGCCCTTTGCGATCACACCGGATCCGCGTTACCTCTATCTGAGTGAACGTCACGCCGAGGCCTTGGCGCACCTGCTGTACGGCATCAACGAGGCGGGCGGCTTCATCCAGCTCACCGGCGAGGTCGGCACCGGCAAGACCACGGTGGTGCGCACGCTGTTGTCACGCATTCCCCAGCACGCCGACGTCGCCGTGATCATGAATCCGCGCATCACGGCCACGGAGTTCCTGCTGACCATTTGCGAGGAACTCGGGGTGGCACTCGAGGACGCGGATCGCGACAGCGTCAAACAGATGGTCGACGCCCTGAATCGCCGCCTGCTCGGGGCGCACGCCGACGGTCGGCGCGTCATCGTCATCGTCGATGAAGCTCAAAATCTGTCGACCGAGGTCCTCGAGCAGGTGCGCTTGCTGACCAATCTCGAGACGGCGACGCAGAAACTCCTGCAGATCATCCTGATCGGCCAGCCCGAACTGCGCGTGCTGCTGGACCGCACGGAACTTCGCCAGCTGGCTCAGCGCATCACCGGTCGCTACCACTTGAGCCCCTTGAGCCGCGAAGAAACCAGGGGCTATGTCAGGCACCGGCTCAAGGTGGCGGGTGCGGCCGGCGAGATCTTCACGTCGGGCGCCTTGAGCGAACTGCATCGCTTGTCGGCGGGCATTCCCCGCGTGATCAACGTCTGCTGTGACCGGGCGTTGCTCGGAGCCTATACGCGTGAACTTCGCAAGGTGACCCCCGCGCTCGTGCGCCGCGCGGCGAGCGAGGTCTACGGACGGCGCTTCGCGCCTGCCTGGATCGGCTGGCTCGCCGGCGCCGCCGTGGTTTGCGGCGGCGCCTTGGCGATCGGCGCCGGAACGCAGCTCTGGTTCGAACACGGCGGACCGCGGCACCCGGCCGCGAGCGGCGCGGCGGCAGGCATCGCAACGGCCGCCGTTGCAGTCCCGGCGGTGGTCGATCCGGTTGCCGTGCCGCAGCCCGCAGCGCCCGCCGTCCAGGCCACGCCGGCGCCATCGATCAACAGCCTGCTCGCGGCCGACCCCGGCAGCAGCGCAGACGCCGAAGCATTCCGGCGGCTGTTCGCGCTCTGGGGCACGACCCTGTTCAACGACAAGGACCCTTGCGGGGAGGCGACGAAATCCGGTCTTGCCTGCTTGGACCAACGCGGCTCCTGGGCGCAGGTGCGGATGCTCAACCGGCCCGCGATCCTGACCCTGATCGATGACCAGGGCCTGCGGCATCGCGTGCTGCTCACCGCGCTCGACGGGCAGGCGGCGACGCTGTCGTTCGGCGACCGCAGCGAGCGCATCCCATTGGACGAGCTCTCGAAGGTTTGGTACGGCGAGTTCACGGTCGTCTGGAAGCCGAAGACACGCCGCACGCGCGAACTGTCGGTGGGCATGAGCGGCGAGGAAGTGCGCTGGCTGCGGCGCAGCCTGAACACGCTGCATCCGAGCGCCGCGCCGCCGGCGAGCAGCGACCTTTACGATGCGGGCCTCGCCGTCGCGGTCCAGGATTTTCAGCGTGAACACCGGCTCAATGCCGACGGCATCGCGGGCATCCAGACACAAGTGGTGCTGGAGACGGCGTTGGCGGATCCCGACACGCCGTTGCTCGCCCCGCAGGGCGGTTAGGGTTAGGAGCGCGTCATGTCCTTCATCTTGGATGCCCTCAAAAAATCGGAATTGGAGCGCCAGCGTCAGGCCCTCCCGGGTCTCATCCACGCCGGAATACCCGCGGTCCGCCCGCGCCTGCCGATCTGGGCCCTCGTGCTCGGGGTCTTGCTCGGCGTCAACGTGATCGTGCTCGGCATTTTCCTGTTCAGGCATGAGCGCAGCGGATCGCCAGCGACCGTGGCGAACACGCCCGCTGCCGGCGGCGCGGCAACCGCCCCGATCGCCACTGTGGACGCGGCCCACCCGGCGCCGGCCGTGCCGGATCATTTCAGCCCCATGGATTCGACGCCGACCTATGCCCCCGAGATACCCGTCGCCGAGGAGGG
>Ga0209611_10011061_pt1 | contig 13119 bp, 6 predicted proteins | sample S1TSphgellanicum_3_FD_187693 | JGI IMG/M metagenome (GOLD analysis project Ga0209611, IMG submission 187693) | Host-associated microbial communities from peat moss isolated from Minnesota, USA - S1T2_Fc - Sphagnum magellanicum MG (SPAdes) (version 2) | ecosystem: Host-associated > Plants > Peat... | reverse complement strand
TTTTTTCAGATATCTAGCAAGGATATCAAATTGCTGGATATCCTAAAATTTAAAGTTGGATCTCACTCTTTTCGATATCCTGCAAAAAAATAAAAATTGGTCAAATATTCAAGACGGTTATCACAGCCTGGATAACAAAGTTCAACAACTTTATTACGAACAATTATATATATATAAGCAGATGAAAATGAAATGTCCACAAAAAAAAGCTCATGTTGTGTATAACTGGCCATTAGTAGCAACAGCAGCTTATCCTGACATTATTATCTTCTTCCAAATTTTCTTGTATGTGAAATCTATTCCTATCATACTTTTTTCAGGTTTGGCAGTAATTAAATTATTTTTGGAAATGTTAAATTTTTAAAATTTTTTTATCTTTTTTGAAATGTCAAATTTTTAAGAAATTAAAAAGGAAGGATATTATTATTATTATTATTATTATTAAACAATTGGTCTCATTATGTTAGAGGTTCAGAGTCCATGAACCTATCAAAAAAGCTGCCTATATTTATTGTTGAAATTACATAAATTATTATTATTATTATTATTTTATTATACTTGTGAATAGGATTTTGAAAAAGAATTTTTTTTTTTTTGTTTTTTTTGAAAATTTTAAAGGGCAATAGTTGGCTTGATACAAGCTTTAGCCTCAATCCAAATTTTGGAGAAACCAGAGAGAGAGAGACACACACACACAGACCCATTTCAGTCTGGTATTAGTTTTTAGATACCAATTTATATACTCATACCAGGGAGCCATCCTCTTAGCTCCCCTGGTATGAATCCTACCTATGCCCATCTTTTAGAAACCCTAATCCCTACTACTAATAGTCATGGCCATTACCTTCTCTTCTCTTTTTTTGGGGGTGGTTGCTTGCCAAGCTGCTAAACCCTACTAGCCATCACACGCACCAGAACCAAAAGGAAAACATGCATGGATGGACCTTTCTAAACCCTACTGTTTTCATTGGCCTCTTGGGTTTTTTTAATGTATATGATGATGACTTTTGAGTACAATTTTTTTCATTTCAATGCACTTTAAATTAATTGCTTGGGTTGATGCTTGTCAGGGTGAAGATCCATAGATTCCGGTGTTAATAGAATTAAATTAAGGGTGGATAAACTTCCTTGGAAAATAGATGTAAAGCACTTTAGGAAAAACTTGTGTGTGTAAAACGGAGATATATTTATCTAGTGCAATTTACCTCCACAATAGAGCTATTGATAAAGTACCCAAGATAGAAGGTTTTAGTCTCATCTTTGGTCAAAATAGAGGGTGAAAGGCAAGATAGGTGATTGACACACATTGTAGCAAAATAACAATGGATCAAACTTTAACAACCATCTAAAATTGATAGTTGTTAGAGTTTGATCATGTATCTTGTGTTTTCATGTGCACACTCCAACAAGACATTTGTGTGTGTGTGTGTGAAGGAGAAGGGAGCTAATCAAACAATAGTTACGATTTTTTTTTTATTCAAAGAGAAAAATGACGAGTTTTTTTTCATCTCCTCCAATAGGACTTGTGTATTTCATTTTTTGCATGTGTGTGTGGGGGGTGTGAGGAACAAAACAATAGAAGAATTATTATCATCATCACACAAGTTTAATAGATACAAAAAAGTCATGTATCAAGAAGAAAGAAAACCTTTAAAAGTGACATTTATATTCTCATTTGGTGTGGAAGTTCACAATTTGGTGATTTGATTTTGTTATAGCTTAAGAAAATGTTGAAGATTTCTAAAAGCACACGACAACATTATTGTTGAGGTGCATGTTGGTAAAGCAAATGATGAGGATGTCATTTATGTAAAACCAAAAGGCAACACAATAGCCAAATGATCCAATGTGCATTACAAGAATTCATGGCATTTCAAGTTGTTAATTAACTTGGTTATCTTATTCATTTTGACTATGAATTCAATCAATCTAATTAGAAGCCCCAAGTTCTTGAAATGAAATGCTTGTTTTTACTAGTTCAATTGATTAAATGACCTTTTTGATGATTAAATTAGTTGATGTGACATTTATTCAAATATGACCCAAAAAATGAACACATTTAGTAAAATATGACATGTAATCAAATGAAAGCATGGAATCAAATAAAATGTTATGAACTTGGGCTCATAATTAACTAAAACAAAAGATAGGAAATGGGTTGGAAGAACGTCTTAAAATTCAATCACATTCTTATATGAGAGTGAGTCCCAACCTTCCCAAATGTTTTTCCCACAATGGAAGTTAAAGCCATGTCGAATCCTGAAATTTTTGGGACAAAAATACTAGTAATAAATGGTCCAAATTAAACCTCCAATGTACCATTGGAAAGGTTTTGAAATGTAAATATTTAATGTGAAATTGCATAATTCATTTGGAAATATGGTCAAAAGAAAGGCCATTTACGAACTATAAGTTATGCCCCCAAAAAAAAACAATAATCAAATTGGCAACTTGATAAAGATCAAATGACATATTAATTGAACATGTGATATGATATTGGCATTTTTTTTTTTCAAGGGCTACAACTTTTCCCTTGAAATTCCTTTGATTCAACTTTGTATACAAGAATTTTGAGCCCACAAAATTGCACGATTCGTAACCTTTGCAAAATTGGGAATTTTCATAAATTTTTCACAAAAGTTTTAAAAAACCCAAAAAGTTTTTGCACTTGGATGTAGCCCTCACCACTAGTCACAAAATACATTATAGGAGAAGAAGTGGTTACTCCTCTCCAAGTCCAAGTTGCCATGGTGTGTATTGTGAGTTTAGATCACCCATGGTTCATTTGTGCACCTTTTTGGCTTCAACTTACATTAACTACATTTTTTCTTTTTCTTTTTGTAAACTTATTTCATTTTGAACTCTCACTTATGAGTTTGTCCTAGTCCCATCTCAAGGCTCCCACCCTCATTTCTCTTTTGAACGCTAGGGAATGCATCATGTGTTTGCATTTTGTTGCAAACTTGGGAGTTGAAAAGTTTTTCAATCCCTAATACCACTTGACAAATATAGGGGTGTATCATAAAACATATAGTTAAATAGGGAAAATCATGAACATTGTCATGCACTACAATATTGGTGCATTCACCTACTACTATCCACACACCATGCAAAATAACATAAAAACACCATAATTGGCTCATCATACTTATACCAAAATATGATTAACCTACAACAAACATAAATCCAAGCCCAAAATACATAATGTAAAATCGCAACACACAAAATCATGGGCAACAGAAAACTTGCACAACACATAAAAATTGCAAAGTATAAAAACATTATATGTTTTGGTATTCAAATCACCAAAAAAGATTTGAGAACCTACAACTTGGGACTATATTCCAAACACCAAAAGATTCAAACCCCATTCACACATGAACTAGTTCCAAACTAAAACACAATTGATTACGCTAACCTAGCTTATCACTAACAAATTTATGAATTAACTTATAGGTAGCTAAACTAAACTCTTGAAACACCTATAATAAAATGGGACGGGGGTGTATTCAAATGAAACATATAGTCATAAAATTTGGAAAAAAATTTATTTCAATGTTTGTATGTTGTAACTAGGTTATAAATATGTAATTATGAAGTTAAGGTAGGGTGAGGCAGGTAAGTAGATTAATATAATATAACATAATTTTTTTATTTATTAATTGTTAGGTTAATTAGACAATTTAAAATATATATAAGTAGGTTAGGTAAGATAAGAAGGTATATAATTAATTAATCACTATTAAATGACATTAACATTATTAAATGATTTCCAAATTAAAATTATAAAATCTCATATGTCACTTAGCTTAAGTAACATAAGTAGCCTAACATAAGGAACCTAACATTATATGCTTAGCTACCTATCTACCTAATATACCTACCTACCCTCCTATTTACAAATAGATTAAGATACCTACTTACCTACCTAAGTATATATGTAATGTAAAAAAATTTAACATGTTCATTACAATGTGTTCACAAAAACATTCACCTTATGCAAGTGATGGTGTAATGGTTAATGATTTGACTCTTTAACATGGAAATGAATATTCACAGTTGTAATCTAATCCACTACCTTGATGGCCTAATTCACCTAGTTAACCTAGGTAGCCTAGGCCACATAGTTTGGTAGGTAGGTAAATGAATAATTATTATTTTATGCATTAATCATTAGAATAGGTAGGTGAATAAATTATTATTATTTTAAGAATTTATTATTAAGGTAGGTATGTAAATAGGCAAATAGGTATGGTAGTTACATAAATAATAAATTTGCATTATTTTGTACATTATTTTTACAAAATTAATCACAAATTATGATTTGTTTGCTACCCAAATATTGTTATCAAATTTGACTAATCAAAACAATTTAAGCGACAAAACCTAATAAAAATGGTCACACGTTGAAATTGACTTGTGTAAATTAATTATTGGTCTAGTTGGACATTGTCATTTTCTGATCATTTTTTACTAGTTTTCCTAGTCAAATAAGCCATGAATTCTTGTATTGTGTCCTTTCCATGAAAGCTTCATATTGCATGTGTTGTTGAAGGAAGGGTTGATCTTTGAAGTGGAGTTTCAAATGCGCCGAAAGGACATTCTTGGCATAGTGGTTGCACTCGTTTTGGATGGTGAGTGGGTTAATTTCAATTACAAAAAAACTCCTCTTCTTGTAAGTAATTATATTTTGCTCCTATTTGCAACTCAACATGACATATGAAAATAGGAACCAACAACCCACCAAGGAAGGTTCCACCCATCTATCAAATCATCCTCTTTGAATAATACCCATCATAGCTTTCACTTTTGATTCTTCATTGCCAAATTGTAATAGCCACCATCATAATGTAGTTTGGAGAAAGTAAAAACATGTTTGTTCTATTTCTTGCAATTAAAAGGGAGGAGCATCAAAACCACACTTTTAGTTCTTTCATGTTCTCATCTTGAATTTTGACATCGATCCCTTATCTAAGTGATTTTCATGATAGCTCAATATTCAAGATGAAAGGATAAATGCAAGCCCAATGCAAATCCACAAACAAGGTGACTTTACAAATAATTTTAATGAGGAGGTTATAATTTCATTTTGTGGAGGGCTTTACACTTTGTAAAATTCCCACTATTTATGAAGTAGTTTCATAAAGTCACATATATTTATTTCAATCAATGAACCTACATCTATCTTGTTTCATCTTGTTTGTTGGCATTTTCTTATGATATGTAAAGCCCTTGGACAAAAGCATTATTAGAATCAGGTCCACACTTAACTATTGTTTCATGTAGGCTTTTATTTAGGTAACCTTATTGCATCAAATGCACAAAAATATGTTGTAGTACTTGCATTTGTGATACATTCTAATGTTGTGTGGATATATAAGGTGCAACCTAAGTATATAATATTGGTACGAATATTAATATTGAAATTTATACCAATAGAATATGAACAAATGCAATACCAACTTTATATTGGTCTAGGCTTGGTATGGGACATGAAGTAATCCCATGTAAAATACATGTTTTATGCCAATACCATATACCATGTAAAAATCAACCTTGGACCAATACTAGCATTACTTTAATATGAAAATTTTCTATAAATATCGAATATTAGTACTTGCCAAGTATTTTTTTAAAAAATCTAGAACCAAGATTAGTTCGGTATGTTCAAAAGTCAATACTTGCATAATATTGATACATTCCAAAACTATTAGCCATTACATAAATAGAGGTTTAAACCAAAGGTCCCTTATAGAATGTAATACCTTCATTCTTTTGCAAACTCTATTCACAAACAGTAGTATGGCAAATTAATTACAATACCTTTCATGTTAGTTGTAAACTTCAATAAAAAATGACAAATTACTTAAAGTAATGCAATACCTTCATTATTCTACAAACATCAATGAAAAAACCTTGAGGTGTTTTCAATGCCCAAGAAATACCTTCATTATAACATCAAACTTTAATTGAAAGGCCTAGTGAAACAACCTTGTTTTGATTACATGATTTATTTAAAAAGCCCAAACGCATTTGCAATACTTGCATTATCAGTACAAATATTAATTAAAAGAACTAAAGGCATTCACAACACTCTCATTTTGATTGCAAATCCTAATATACCATGTTAGGGGCATTTACAATACTTTCATAATGCAATTATGTTTTTTTTCCATTTTTTGGTGAAATTGATTACATTCTCACCATCTAAAATACAAATACACTTGTAGACCTTAAGTGAAGATGAATGTTAAAATTATCATAAGTTGTACAAAGTTTGCAAAACAAAAAAAATGTATAAAAAAAGATGAGCAAAAATGTTATTCAAAAGTATATCCTCTATTTATTATTTTTCATTTTTCTTTTGATTTTTTCATCCTCTTTTTACTATTTTTTTCGTTCTTCTTTTTATTTCCCCCAAATTTTGTGAAGTTATTTGAACCTATAAAGAAGCATCAATTTTTATTTAAAAATAAATAACTATTGATTTTAATTTTTGGGGGAAATGTTTAATATGAGAATTAAAGAACCATCAATTTTAGTCATTTCTAAACTTTTAAAAAATCAATAGTTTTCATTAAAAAATGGGTGGGCAAAAATCTGGTGATCATAAAAGTGGTTTTTTGGTTTTTTTCCCAATTTATTACATACTAGAACCAATGTAGCACAAAATTGAAGTTGTGTTCTTCTCAATGACAACACATGATTAATTCACCTAAACCACATTTAAGTTACTAATAATTTTGCAATTCATGACAATTTACCAAACAACATCATAAAAGAAATCTTAGCATCAACCTCTAGTGTTTCCCCACATTAATGACTATAATCAACATAATATCTTAAATTTGATGGATAATTCTAAATTATAAAAAAAAAACATGACAATATATGCATATTTAGTGGATAAGATATTTTTAGGCAATAGTTGTCAGTTATCATTGTCTCATTTGGCATCACTATCTACAAGGTTTTCTTTTTCAACCCATCTTAGCCCAAATTATTCTCTCAAGAAATTTTAACAATAGGGTTCTAGCCACAAGCACCTTTCAATGTGTTCTTTTATTCTTGAAACTAATGTGACATAACCTTCTTGGAGTTTCCAATGTATGAATATTTATTCCCAACAATAAATTTTTAATTTTCCATTCACATTCCCTATTACTCCTTCAATGATGCCTTATTCAAATAAGCCTTTTAGTCCCCTATGTATCTTCATTGTTTCCAGCATACATACACATTTGTTCATGTTTTCTTGTCCTACAAATGTTTAATCTACCAACTTTGGTGTGCAATGGAAAAGAAAAAGAGTTGGAAAGAACTAGGTTTCTTAATGACTATGATTTAATCAACACACAAATGTCCAACATCTACTACAACAACATTGCAAATCTTTTTAACTCCAAAGCAAAAGAAGTACTTAGTTCTTCAAACATCTGGTCTTTTATCCCCTCCATTCTGCGCCCATTCCTCAAATTCCACCACCAACACCTCCCACTGAGTTTGCCATCGCCAAAATACCATCAATAACACCAACAAAAAATTGGCTCATCTATTGTCTTGAAATTACTCTCACAATAGACACCACAAATTTTTACAATGCAAGTAACCTGCATCAAACACACATTCACACTCACAAAAATTAAAAAGAAGAAAAATCCATTAACTACCCACTACTTTGTTACCTTCTACTTTTGGTTGCATGGTTCATTTTTCATCCTTTAGATATTCATTTTCGCAAAGATCACATCCCACCCCATTTCATCCTACACCAATTTTGTGAGTTTTTAAAAATCGTGGTTATGAACACTAAAAACCATTAAGAACCACCTTGATAACTACAAAACACTAGAAGTTACCTATGTTTTTGGATACAATTTTGATATGAATACCTAAATGTGTACCTAATGGTAATATTCATTTAAAAAACAAATATTTTGGTTATTATTAGATACTTTTGGGCAAATTATTTTGGGTCCAAGTCTAGCATGGGTGCCATTGAAGTCAACCTAGTTTAGCTTTTGTGGGAACCTAACTTTCAAATCACCCTCACCCACATGAAGATCAAAGAGCTAGATTTATTATGCTTTTATAGTACCACCAAACATATTCAAGTTGTGATTACCTAGTTGGGGTTAGGCACATGTTCACACCAATGTTGGGTGATTATTCACTTTTGTTAATAACCTTGGTTTTGGTTTTCTCATAAAGTTATTTATTTAAATGAACATTTCACAAAGTGCCTAATTATGGTTTTTTTCAAAAAATTAGAAATAAAAAATCATCAATTCTAGTTTTTTCTTGGTAGAAATTTCAGACCCACAAAACCTCTAGTTCCATAGTTTTTTATGTTCTTCAAAGGAGTGGCAATTGTCCTCTAAGAACTAGTAGCTTTAGGGTAGGTTATGCAATGTTTCTTTGATGTTTGAGAACCACGATTATATATCAAATTGTTTCTTTGAGATCTATCAAATATTTTCAAAACCAATTATTTGACTTAAAAAATTGTTAACGAGGTTTTAAATGGCTATTTTTTTTTCAATTACATTTATAACTACTTAGTCATAACAATCATTAAGTAATGGTAAAAGACATCAACATGCCACATGGCATCATGGTTTTGCAATTGTAATCAATATGACAACTTGTTTGTTTTTTTGGTAAATCATCATATTATTTTTCAGATTTTGTTCATTAGTTAGTTAGTTGTTAGAACCATCTGCTTTTGTGATTAATAACGATTCAATCTCCCATGATGATGACATGACATGCTATAAACCAACAAGATGATGTGGTCTTATTTGTCAACATTATGATTCATGTCATTGATTTGATGAATTAATTTAATTTATTAACTAGTTGAAAATATTTGTGTCCCTTGTGATTATTAACGACTCGGTTTTCCATGTGATGACAACATGGCATACAATTTGACAACAATGTGTCACAAATTTTCATGGCAATCCATGATTTTTTGTGACACCATAAGTTTTTGTGTTTTGAATTTATGGGACCAATATTTGTCATGTCATGCCATAATTTTTTGTGTGCCATGAGGTTTTTGAAGTTATGAATTCACATGTATGTGTATGTGTACTAAACAATCTATTATTAACTTGTAATTATGATTACAATACTAATAGTCATTTTGAAAAAGGTGACACATAACTCCTTGACTTTTTAACTATTAAACACACTAGCTTAAGTCACACTAGTTTAGGTTAACATGCTTATTAAGTTAATCTATGTATGTAGGCTACTTAATAAAAATATACTTCGTAACATAAACTATTTTGTAAGTTATTTAATTAAACATAAGAAATTTATTACATCTAGTATATTTAAATATACCTAAAATAGGTTACCCTACTAATAGATTAACTTAGGTAAGTTTGCCTAAGTTCATAACTTTAAGTTTTTTGTCAAATCAACCTAGATAACCTCATTACAAGATATTTTATCAAGTTTGTGTGATTAGATGTGACTATGATGCAACTAAATAAAACATAATTATCCTAGGTTAATTCTTTTTTAGCTTAAGAATGTTTAGGTTAACCTAAGCTACGTTAATAAATAGTATAGGTTGATAAATTAATTCATTTAAAATCAACTTAGGGAGGTCTAGGTCTAGGTTAGGTTGGTAGGTAGTAGGTAGGTCTAGGTCAACCTAGGGTGGCTAAGGTTAATCCAAGGTAAAAAATTTTGAGCTTTATAACTTTGTGTTAAATATAATAAATATAAAAGAATGTGATAATGTAATGGATGAAGACTTCAACCCCAAAGTGAAAGTGAGGGGGTTCAAATCTTCACTCTTACAACCTATGATACCTGGGCCACTTGCCTTAAGTTAGGCAACTTAGTATAAGCTTCTTAGGCAAAGGGTCCAACACTTGTTTTTAATCTAGACCACTTAGCCTAGGTTGCTTAACATAGGTAGTTAGCTTATCTAAGTTAATCTAGGTTGATTTTTGGCTAGGCGAACTAGGCTAGGTTACTTAACATAACAAGGTTAAACTAAGTTGACTTTTGGTTATGCTAACTACATGGGCTAAATTAGTTTGACTTCTAGTCATGTGCAATTATTCATAATGTGTTTATAGATTTTTGACACGTGTCATCCATCCATCAAGGCATCTTTTGTAACACTTAATTGTAAAACGACAAAGTTGAAATGGCATGCACTTTACATGTCATACCAAAGTTAATCATGACATGAAACTTCATTATTATAATAAAACTTTAAAATCATATTTGTTAAAATGATTGGGCTTTGCAATTGAACATCCTTTGCATTTAAATGGGTGAAATGACATGGGTTTAACAACTTGCTCATCACTATGTCCTTAATTAGTATGTAGTTATAAAGGCTAGTCGTAAAACCCAAAATGTGTTGTTGTGTTATGTGTTGCCAAAAAACCTCTTAATCTTGTTGACATAATATGATCATATTATCCCATAACTGGCTTCAAAAGTTGATTTGTTGATATATTTTCCTAGTTGGACCTTAGTTCTTCAAATATTATTGCCTATTAAGCTTGCATATATATATCTATCATTTTGTGTACGTTCACAAAAAATGATCCATATCCATTTTGTGTATGGATGAAAAATGATGCACAACCATATGTCAAACAAGTTATTGATGTACAAGACTAGTAGTTATGTTTTGTAATGAGGCCACTAATAACTAGAAATAACCTTGACGCTCATATGGCTCATCTATTTTTAAAAGCATTGAGGTTATGTCAAGTAACCAATGGGCTTCTTGCCAATTGCTTGGATTACTTGAACATGATATCAAAGTTAAATCATGAACTTAAATGTATGTAAATGATGCGGCATAAAAAGGGGAAGGTCATACACTTTCTCCCTAAAAGTGTGAGGGATCTTACACCAATTGGTGGTTCCCACATTTAAGGAGTATGAATAATATCCGTCTCCTTTCCTAGGAGGGACATTCAGGAATATAAGGTACCATCCAAAATCACTTCCAAATTCGCTCCTAGTGTTTTAGGTTAATTAATCTAAATTTGTGTAAGTAACATCTAAGTATTATGTTTGCATATGATGGATGGGCATGCTCCATAGAAATCCCATGCATCTAGTTGAATTTTTTTTGATCTAATTAGCAAAGGTTTTAATTTGAAGTTCGAATTTGCCCATAAAAGGAAAAATCAATATTTATGAATGGTGATGGGTAAAGGTGATATACAAATTATACTCTATGGGCCTTATGCATAAGGTTCTTTTGCCTAGGGACCTACTTTGGATTCATGTATAAGTTAGTTAACTATTTTGATATATGCATAAATAAAAGTTAATTAGTTTGATTTCACTTGGGACAAACATTATATTTTAGGGAAAAATATGTCAAACAATATACAAGTTTATCATCCATGCAAAGGATGAATGTTCTAGAAGAATAATATGGGGCATAATATTATTGGTCTAAAATTTAATAAATGATTCATCCACTTTCCATTCATGTACTCATTAAAGCTTTGAACTTGTTCTCCATTTCCATACTTTCATGTTGCTAATCCATCATCAAATATTGTAATAAAACTTATATGTGTATGAATCTATGATACATCAAACTTATGTGGTTATTTTTTATTATGCAAGAGTTCACAAAAGGAAGATTTAAGTGTATTTGGTGAATGATCCCCATAAAATGAAGTCTTTAGGTGAACATGATGAACTACCTTTTGGTGTAGTTTTAAGTGTATGGATGAGCCTAATCCTAAACATGTAAGTTCTTTTTCATGTATTCCGTGTTATGTGTTTTGTGGGATTTTGGATCATTCAATCTACCTTATGTTAGAAGAGTTTTATTTTAAAAATAATCTTCAAAAGATTAGTGTTGTCTAATTCTTGATATCAAAAGGAACCTTAAATACTAATTCTCTTTTTATTGTTTTCTTAAAAAACGGAACCTTTGGTTTGGTCTTGACATTAGTTTTTTGGATTTCTAAAACCTTTAGTTCTAATGATTTTCACAAAAAAATTAAAGTTGGTCCAATTTAAAACTAGGTCTGATTCCATCTTGATTACACACAATTAATAAAATATATTTTGTATAAAATTAGTTTGTTCAACTAGTGCACACAATTCAAAATAGGGATTATTTAATACGAATTATGTATAATTAATCAAATGCAATAACTAAGTTAGAATGTAGGGTCAAACATATATATTTTAAACATAAAATTATACTTATTTACCTAGAGAACTTGGACATGTTTAAAGTGGGGCAACTAACCCAATTCAAGTTTTGATTCAATTTTGGAAATGGGTTAATTAACTAGTTAGGTTCCAATGATGGTTCCAAAAAAACTTGGAACCTTTAATTTAAAGACCTTAGACCAAACCTATAACTTGGATTTGAACTTGGGTAGTTTACACCATCACATGACATAAAACCATGGGTGTCATTTATTCATGAACAGTAATTGAGGTTTGAAAATATTGTGGTACTATTATGACACACACATACACCTTTTTAAGTTGTCAACTTTCAATATAATTGGATGATGGTGAGTCCTTTCTCTTGGTTGTACATGGTCATTGGGGTGTCTCATGGAGAAGCCAATATGTAGCTTTTTGATTTGGAACTTCATAAATCATTTTAAATAATTGCTTGTGGGTATAATTAATTGTGAATGTATAGGGTTTTAAGTTTAAAACAATGTTGGGTGGGTACATTGACGGAACCTTGATATACAAACCAATATTGGTTTTCCTATCAAGAAATCGACCATATTAACACATATAAAAAAAATTGGATAACTAAGTTATAATCACATTTTGAAGAAGTTTTTGTCTTTTAAACAAACAATTATTGGTTTTTGGAAAAGACAAAAGGCAAGTTCCACATTTTGGGCAAGTGGCCATTTTTATATGCTTTTATAAAACTAATATTACAAAAAAAATTGTTATGATATTTGTGTAATCTAAGTACAATTGGACCTAGTCCACGCCAAACCAAGATCTATCATTTTTGGAAAATATCCACACTAACGTTTTACAACTTTGAAAAACCATTCTCAAGACCACATCAAAGGTTCTATCACATCGAGATTAATTCCTAAAACTAGAATTTATAAATTATATTGATTA
>Ga0209611_10011060_pt1 | contig 13120 bp, 12 predicted proteins | sample S1TSphgellanicum_3_FD_187693 | JGI IMG/M metagenome (GOLD analysis project Ga0209611, IMG submission 187693) | Host-associated microbial communities from peat moss isolated from Minnesota, USA - S1T2_Fc - Sphagnum magellanicum MG (SPAdes) (version 2) | ecosystem: Host-associated > Plants > Peat... | reverse complement strand
ATCCGCGCCTACGAGAAGGCGCTGACCTTCACCCCCGAGCGCGCGACCATCTGGCTCGACGCCGGCGTTGCCCACCAGCAGCTCGGCGAATTCGACCAGGCCCGCCGCCACTACGAGCAGGCCGTCGAGCTCGACCCCGAGCTGGCCCGCGCCTGGCACAACCTCGGCGCCATCCGGCAGGAGCTCGGCGACGCCAAGGGCGGCGCCGAAGCGCTCGAGGAAGCCGAGCGGCTGCTGGCCCGGGGGCGCTAGGCGGTCCGCCTATTTCGCCTCGGGAGCCTGCATTTTTAGGTGATTCAGAATTGGCTGGTGATTTAGTGGATGGGACGCATCCCAAAATGGCCCGGATGAAAACCGGCCGCCGGGAAGTTTGATGCCGGACCGTCCGGCGTACCGGAAACTTCAGATCACCGCGCAGACGCCGGCGTTGACTTGGGTGACGGCGGCGGGACCGCGGAGGCGGTGGAGGATTTCGTAGGCGAATTCCATCGCGCTGCCGGCGGCGAGGCTGGTGATGAGCTTGCCTTTTTCGTCGACGACGACGCGCTGGGCGGACTGCATTTGCGTGACGGGAAATTGTTTTTGGACGCTGGGGTGGCTCACAACTTTTTGGCCGTCGCGGAGCCAGCCGTGGGCCTGGAGCGCGGTGGGGGCGGCGCAGATGGCGGCGACCCAGGCGTTGCGTTCGCGCTGACGGTTGAGCCACGCGCCGACGAGCGGGCTTTCGCCGAGGCGTTTGGCGCCCTCGGCGCCGCCGGGCAGCACGATGATCTCGAATTCGCGCGCGGGGTCGACGTCGGCGAGGTGGATGTCGGCGAGGTGGCGCGTTTGGCGCGAGGCGGGGATGGGGTTGGTGGTGAGGCCGGCGACGACCGTCTCGATTTCGGCGCGGCGCAGGATGTCGATGACGGTGATGGCCTCGATTTCCTCGAAGCCGGGGGCGAGAAGGATGAGGGCGCTCATGGTGGGTTCAAATTGCCGCAGCCAGGGGGGTGGCGCAAGCGCTGGGAACGGGGAGGGTTTCGCGCGGAGGACTGAAGAGGGGGAGGCAGAGGACTGCAGGGGGAAGGTTTCGCACGCAGGCTCGGAGGGCGCGGAGCAATGGAGTTGCGGGGACAAGGGCGTTCCCAAATGGAGTTTGGGAACGAGGGGAAAGCTGCTAACGTGGCTCAAGGAATGAAAGCTTTCAGAAGAATTTCGTTCTGGGTGCTAATTGCGGCGGTGTTGGGGATGATATTAGCCGATTTGTCCCGCACTCCTGCACCGTTTGGCTCCTTTTTGTTCCTGGCAGGAACTATCTCCGTATTCGTTCTGTTTATTTGGACTTTTGTGTTTTTGAAAGACGAGCCGACCTTGGCCCGTATAGCTCTTGCTCTCTTGGCTGTATGCATGGCGGCCCTTTGCTATATGATCGTAACGAGTCCTGATTAATTTCTCATTTCAAATTGGGACACTACTGTCGTCCCTCGACGAGTGATGGGCCGGCATCCCTTCAGGATGTGCTGATTATTATGGGCCTTTCCGGTGGTGTCGCTCGCGGACTCGCTTTACCACCGGCTACGGCTCCTGCAAGCCTTCGGCTTGCGCCGAAGGGATCGGCAGTGCAACTGCCTCAGCAAAAACGTTCCCATGGTCAACTTGGGAACGACGAAAGCGCGCTCCGCGCGGTGACGGTCATAGACCGCCGCTACAACTGAATTCTATGCCGGTCTTGGCGTGAGCTTGGGGGTGATTTTGGGGAGGTGGCTGGTGGTGGAGGAGACGGCGACGGTGGCGACGGCGGCGAGGATGCGGCTTCGGCGGGTGGCGAATTCCTCGGTGCGGACGACGTGGTTGGCGATGTCGTGCTCCCAGTCGGCGGGGACGTCGATCCAGGATTTGCAGCCGTCGTAGTCCTTGGAGGGCGCGAGCTGGTGCGGGAGGTTGATGCGCGAGACGCGGACGATGAGCAGGTGCAGGCCGGGCTCCATGCCGGGGCGCTCGGCGTAGTCGAAGCGTTCGCGCAGGATGGAGTCGGTCCAGAAGTGCGCGTCGTCGAGGCGGGCGACTTTGTCCCAGGAATCGAGGTAAACGGTGTCGGTGACTTCGGCGAAATAGTGGAGCGCGATGGGCTGGTCGGCCTGGCGCGCGGCGGCGGGCGCGAGGAAGCGCTGGAGCTCGGGCTTGGTTTTTTCCCACTGCTGGTGATAGGCGGTGGGGAAGAGCCAGAACTTGGGGTGTTTGGCCTGAAAACCCTGTTTGCCTTCGGCGATGCCGCCCTTGCGCAGGATGATGATCTGCGCGCCCTGGCCGAGCGCTTCGACGATGGCTTCCCATTCCTTGAAGGCGGGCTGGCGCACGGGGTCGGGTGTGGCTGCGGTTGCCGCGACCGATACGGCGGCGGGCTCGGGCGTGTCGGGGTTGAGCGTTTCCTTTTCCATCGATTCGGTGACGATGGCGGCGTTCTTGACGAAATAAAACACGCCGGAGACGACGGTGAGGAGCAGCGCGATCCAATAAACCCACGGCACGGCGAGGAGGAGATACGAGCCGAACGCGGTGTTCTGCAGATCGAACTCGCCGAGGCTGAGCCAGGCGAGAGAGACAAGCGCGGCGATGATCTGCCAGACGGTCTTGTGCTTGCCGAGCTTTTCCGCGGCGAGGATTTTCTGCTTGGCGGCGGCGATCTGGCGCAGGCCGCTGATGAGAAATTCACGCGCGAGGATGACGACGACCATCCACATGGGCGCGAGGTGGTGCGGCTCGACGGCGAGGGCGATGAGGGTGCCGAGGATGAGGACTTTGTCGGCGAGGGGGTCGAGCAGTTTGCCCAGGTCGGTGATGAGGTTGCGCGAACGGGCGATTTCGCCGTCGAGCCAGTCGGTGAGGCTGGCGATGACGAAGATGACGAAGGCGGTCGTGGCGGCGTAGGGCCACGGGAGGGACATGGAGACGATGAGGAGGCCGCACATCCCGAGGCGCAGGACGGTGAGCTGGTTGGGGAGGTTGAGGGTGGGGCGGCGGAGGGTCATGCGGTCTGTTTAAAGCATGCTGCAAAATGGGGATTTCTCAATGGGGAAGGTGGGGAGGCATCGCTTCCTGTGGCTGCGCTTCGCTTCGCCACCCGGACAAAAATTGTCCGGGCCAACTGGGGTTGTTCGCGCGTGACAGGGCTGGTTGGCCCGGGCAACTTGTTGCCCGGGTCGGCTGATCGAAACTTCGATCAGCCGACAGGAAGCGAGCGCGATGCCTAAACGCCTTCTCGTCTACGGTCCGGGCGCGCTTCACTTTGTGACGTTTTCGACGTACCAGCGCAGGCGTTTTTTGGAGCCGGATCGGACGCGATCCATCGTGGTAGAAACCCTGAGTGAGATGCTTGAGCGACACGGAGCTTCCTGTCACGGCTTTGTCGTCATGCCCAACCACGTGCACGTGCTGCTGACCGTGCGTGAGGATTCAACGATTGCTGACTTCCTGAAAGTTTGGAAGAAGACGAGTTCTTACCGAATCGGGCGCTTCTACGAGCAGGAGCTGACGAAATATCGCGAGCTTTGCCCAAAGGAGTGTCCCGTCTGGCAGGCGCGATATTATGATTTTGCGGTGGAATCCGATGAGAAGCTGCCGGAGAAGATTCAGTACATGCATGATAACCCTGTCACGGCAGGCTTGGTGAATGCCGAGGTCGACTGGAAGTGGAGTTCGTCTCGTTTTTATCTACTGGAGGAGGACGTCGGGGTGAAGATCACGCCTATCCGGTGAGCCTCGCTTCCTGTGGCTGCGCTTCGCTCCGCCACCCGGACAATAAATTGTCCGGGCCAACCGAGGTGATCGCGCTTCCTGTCGCTCCGCAGCCGGAGCGACCCGGACAACAAGTTGTCCGGGCCAACCGATCAGCCCAGCGCTTCGGCGGGCTTTTCTTCTTCGGCGGGGGCGGAGCTGCGGAGGGGGCGTTCGGGGAGGAAGAGCACTACCGTGAAGGCGAGCGCGGCGATGCCGGCGCCGGTTAGGAAGGTGGTGGCGATGGAATGGCGGTAGGCTTCCATGAGGGTGGTGCGCTGGCCTGGGGCGAGCTGGGCGATTTGCTGGACGCCGAGCTCGAGGATGCTGCGCGTGCCGCCCTCGGCGGCGACCCAGGCGGCGGGGAGGGAATGGCGCAGGCCCATGGCGACGACGGTGCCGGCGACGGCGACGCCGAGCGCACCGCCGAGGGAGCGGATGAAGCCGGAGAGCGAAGTGGCGCTGCCCATTTCGTGGCGTTCGACGGCGTTCTGGATGGCGACGGTGAGGTTGGGCATGACGAGGCCGAGTCCGGCGCCGAGGAAGACGAGGGCGGTTTCGATGATCCAAACGGAACCGTGATAGTGGGCGGACCAGGCGAGGGTGAGGAACGCGGCGGTGCTGGTGGCGAGGCCGATGACGGGGAAGATTTTGTAGCGGCCGAAGCGGGAGATGAGGCGTCCGCCGGTGACGCTGGCGACGATGACGCCGCCCATCATGGGCGCGAGCATGAGTCCGGCGCGGGAGGGCGAGGCGCCGAGGACGAGCTGGAAGAAGAGCGGCAGGAAGACGAGGCTGCCGAAGAGGGCCATGGCGTTTAGACCGATGACGGTGACGGAGACGAGGAGGACGGGGTTGCGGAAGAGGTGCAGGGGCAGGATGGGCTCGGCGGCGCTTTGTTCCTGGCGGATGAGGAGGGTGTAGAAGACGGCGGTGGCGGCGGCGAGGCCGAGAATGACGGCGGAGAGCCACGGGAACATGGTGCCGCCCCAGCTCAGGAGGAGCAGGAAGGAGACGGTGCCGCCGGTGAGGAGGCCGGCGCCGGTGTAGTCGATGCGGTGCTCGACCTGGCGGTTGGGATGCTTGAGGCCGATGGCGATGAGGGCGAGCGCGGCGGCGCCGACGGGCAGGTTGACGTAGAAGATCCAGCGCCACGAAAGGGTGTCGGTGATGATGCCGCCGAGGAGGGGGCCGGCGACGCTGCAGGCGGCGAAGACGGCGCCGAAGAGGCCCTGGTATTTGCCGCGTTCGCGCGGAACGATGAGGTCGCCGACGGTGGTTTGCGCGAGGGTGATGAGGCCGCCGGCGCCGAGTCCCTGCAGCGCGCGGAAGAGGATGAGCTGGGTCATGGTTTCGGCCATGCCGCACAAGACGGAGCCGATGAGGAAGATGGTGATGGAGACGTAGTAGAGGCGTTTGCGGCCGTAGATGTCGCTGAGCTTGCCGTAGAGGGGGGTGCTGATGGTGGAGGTGACCATGAAGGCGGTGACGACCCAGGAGAGGTGGGCGAGGCCGCCGAGGTCGGAGACGATGCGCGGGAGCGCGGTGCTGACGATGTTCTGGTCGAGGGAGGCGAGGGTGAGGGCGAGCATGAGCCCGGCGAAGACCATGTAGAGCTCGCGCTTGGAGACGGTGGGTTGGGGGTGGGGGAGGACGGTCATTCAGGGCAAAGGGGTAAGGGCAAAAGGCAAAGGGACGGAGGAGCCTACCTTATAGACGCGGGGGTGGCGAATTTGGGCGGCTGAGTTTCAGTGGTAGCCGTCGACCTCCGGGCGACGGGCTCAGCGAATACTCGCGATTAAAGTCGCCGGTCGCTACCATCAAATCGTGGACGAACCTTTTCGCCGCAAAATGGATCACCAAACGCCCGAATGGGTGCGTGATGATGCAACGTTCTTCATCACGATTTGTGCGCTTCCTCGTGGCGAAAACCATTTGTGTCGCGAGGTAGTTGGAAAATCCATTCTCGATTCCGTCATCCACTATCACGAAAAGCAGAAATGGTTTTGCCAAATCGTCGTTCTCATGCCCGACCATGTTCATTTCATGCTCAATTTTCCCGACGTGCCCACGTTCTCCAATATCGTCGGCGACTGGAAGCGTTGGGTGGCAACCCGCCATCCTATCCGGTGGCAGGAGAATTTCTTCGACCACCGCGTGCGTAATGAAGATAACGACAAGTGGAAGGGGGACTACATTTTCAATAATCCTGTTAGGGCCGGATTCGTAGAACGTCCTGAAGAGTGGCCTTATTTTTGGATTCCGGACGTGGGCTGAGTGTTAGTGGTAGCCCGCGACCTCCGGGCGCGGGGCTCGAGGCGTTTTCGAAATGGCGACACGGCGCTGCGTATTCGCGAATCCGCTGAGCCCGTCGCCCGGAGGTCGACGGCTACCGCATTGGTGCGGGGCGGCGTCGTGATTGCGAGAACGCGTCTCGCCCCGCGCCCGGAGGTCGACGGCTACCGCATTGGTGCGGGGCGGCGTCGTGATTGCGAGAACGCGTCTCGCCCCGCGCCCGGAGGTCGACGGCTACCGCATTGGTGCGGGGCGGCGTCGTGATTGTGAGAACGCGTCTCGCCCGTCGCCCGGAGGTCGACGGCTACCGCATTGGTGCGGGGCGGCGTCGTGATTGCGAGAATGCGTCTCGCCCCGCGCCCGGAGGTCGACGGCTACCGCATTGGTGCGCCACGGCGTCGTGATTGCGAGAACGCGTCTCGCCCCGGGCCCGGAGGTCGACGGCTACCGCTACGCCCGCGGCTTGTGGGCGGGGTGGTCGGGGGGGAGATCGGCGCGGGAGACGACGGGGGCGTCGCGGCCGGTGCCGCCGGTCTTGGAGGACTTTTTCTCGGAGGTCTCGTGGTAGACTTCTTCGACGTTGACGGACCAGACGTCGTGCTGGGAGCCGGTGGCGATGTTCTCGGCCGTGAGCATGGCGGTGAACATGGAGTGGTCCTGGTTGTTGTAACGGTGCATGCCGTTGCGGCCGACGGGGTGGACGTTGGGCACGGCGGTGTTCATCCAGTCGACGATCTTTTTGACGTTGGCCTTGTAGTGCTCGTCGTAGAAGGGGTAGGCCTTGGGCATGCGGACGACGTAGCCGGCTTCGACTTTGTCGGCGGTGACGAGGCCGAGGATTTCGAGCTCGCGCTTGCCTTGCTCGATGAGCTCGGCGTCGGGCTTGTTCCAGGTGCTGTCGCCCTCGAAGACGAAGAACTCGAGGCCGAGGCAGGTGCGGCCTTCCTTGACGAGGTAGGGCGACCAGGAGCCGAAGTTTTGGATGCGGCCGACCTGGACTTCCTTGGCGTGGACGTAAATCCAGTTGTCGGGGAAGCTGTATTTTTCCGGCACGACGAGCGCGACGGTGAGGAAGTCGCGGTAGTGGAGGTCGTCGGCGGCGCGGAAGATTTCCGGCGGCGCGGCGGGGTCCATGGCCTTGAGGAGCTGGGAAATGGGCATGGAGGAGATGACGTGGCTGGCGGGGTACTCGGTGGTCGTGCCGTCCTTGCGCTTGGCGACGACGCTGGTGGCGCGGCCGTTGGCGTGCTTGATGCCGGTGACGCGGGCTTTCATCTCGATGGTGCAGCCCATTTTGACGACGAGGTCGCGGCAGCGTTCCCACATCATGCCGGGGCCGTATTTGGGGTACTGGAATTCCTCGATAAGCGAGGTGATGTCCTTCTGCTTGCGCTTGGGCAGGAGGGCGTTCATCACCGCGTTGGAGAGCGAGAGGTTCTTGATGCGCTGCGCCGCGAAATCGGAGGGGAGCTTGTTGACGGGGACGCCCCACAGCTTTTCGTTGTAGGTCTTGAAGAAGTGATTGTAGAGGCGCCAGCCGAAGCGGGAGACGATCCAGCCCTCAAGGGTGGATTGGTCCTTGGGCGGGTTGATGCGGGCCCAGGCGTAGGAGAGGACGCAGCGGGTGGCCTCGATGATGCCGAGGTTGCCGAGCGCGTTCATCGGCTTGAGCGGATAGTCGTAGTACTTGCCGTTGTAGTAAATGCGGCTCATGCGCGGGCGGAGCATGAAGTCTTCGTCGGGGAGGATTTCGTGCCAGAGGGCTTCGACTTCCTTGACCTTGGTGAAGAAGCGGTGGCCGCCGATGTCGAAGCGCCAGCCGTCGCGCTCGACGGTTCGGCTGATGCCGCCGACGATGTCATCGGCCTCGAGAATGGTGGAGGTGATGCCGTAGCGGGCGGCGAGGATGTAGGCGGCGGTCAGGCCGGCGGGACCCGCACCAATGATAACGACTTGCTCTTGGGGCATGAGGGGGGGATTTATACGTTTCTACCGAAAGTGTTGCAAGCTTGCGTTGACACTAAATGCTTCTTTGGTAGTGATCTCGCTTGGCGGGTTTGCCATTTTATCGGGGCTGGGCAGACTCGGGGTCCCATTTATCAGCGAAGGGAATGACATCACGTTCACGATTTGCGCCATATGTTGCACCGTTTGCGGTGTTCATGGTTTTTCTAAGTATCGTCGATAGCTCCCATCCGCATGAGCACTATTTGCTCTATCCGCTGAAAAGCCTGCTGGTGGCGGGGGTGATCGCGTGGTACTGGCGCGAGTTGCCTTCGCTGAAACCGGCGGCGGTTTGGGGCAGCGTGGCGGTGGGCGTGGTGGGGCTGGTGCTTTGGGTGGGGATGGAGCCGGTGTCGCGCTGGCTCGCTGAGGCACTGGCCGGCGGATGGAGTGCGCTGGTGGATCTGCAGGGATTGACGTCGTGGGAGATCAAACCGGAATCGCTGCACGCGCCGGGGCTGGATCCGTTCGCGCTTTATCCGGCGGCGGAGGCTTGGGGGCTGTTTGCCTGCCGCGTGGCGGGGATCGCGCTGGTGGTGCCGGTGCTGGAGGAGCTTTTTTGGCGCGGGTTTTTGATGCGCTGGCTGATCCGGGAAGACTTCACCGCGGTGCCCCTGGGAACGTACCAGCCGTTTTCGTTTGCGGTGACGACGCTTTTTTTCGCGTCGGTGCACGGGATGGAATGGCCGCAGGGGCTGGTCGTGGGCGCGATTTACGGCGCGTGGTTCGTGCGGACGAAGAGCCTGGGCAGCATCATGCTCGCGCATGGGGTGACGAATTTGCTGCTGGCGTTTTATTGTCTCGCAACGGGGCATTGGCACTTCCTCGCCTCGTTGCCAAAGTGACCGCAAAGCCGCCGCGGGGCGTCCTTTAAGCCACGGACTCTTGCGTTTCGGAGGTGTATCCGGTAAAATTGGACATGAGTCTCATCGTTCGTACCCAAGTTCTCTCTGATTCGGCCAAGCGCCACATTTTGCATATCGAGGACGACCCGGAAGTGGCGTCGTCCATTGGCGCGTTGCTGGAGAACGGCGGCTACGAAGTCACGCACGCGGCGGACGGTCTGTCCGGCCTGCTCGCGTTCAACCAGAACCCGAAGCAGTGGGCCGCGGTGCTGGTGGACCTGCAGTTGCCGCACGTTTCCGGCAACTCGCTGCTGAAGGAAATGCACAAGTCGCGTCCGGAGCTGCCGCTGATCGTGCTGACCGGGGCGCCTCCCGGCACGAACCTCGAAGTCTACGAGCAGGGCGCGGTGATTCTCTGGCACAAGCCGATTTCCGCGCAGGAGATTCTGGAGAATCTCAAGGCGGTCATCATCGCCTGAGTTGGGCGCGCGGTCCGCGCCATGAATCCGGAATGGGAAGAGGCGGTCGAGGGCTGCCTCGGCTATCTTGCGACCGAGAAAAGCCACGCGGTCAACAGCCAGCTGATCAACCGGATCGCGCTGGAAACATTCGCGGCGTGGATGGATGAAAAACACGCGGGGCTCGAGCCGGGGCTGCTCATGAAGGAGCACATCCGCGCGTACCTGCGCGAGCAGCGCGCGCGGCGGAAGCTCGCGCCGGCCTCGATGAAAGTCATCGTCGTGGCGCTGCGGCATTTCTTCGGCCATCTCAAGCGCGAGGGCATCATCACGCACGACCTGATGGGCGCGCTCGATCTGCCGAAGCTCGACCGCTTGCTGCCGGAGATGCTGAGCGAGGCCGAGGTCGACCGCCTGCTGGCCACGCCGTTTCCCGACACGCCGTTCGGCCTGCGCGACCGCGCGCTGATCGAGGTGCTCTACGCCAGCGGCCTGCGCGCGAGTGAAATCACCGGCTTGCGTTTGGAAAATTTCCTGCGCGACGACAAATTGCTGCGCGTGATCGGCAAGGGCAATCGCGAGCGCGTCGTGCCGATCGGCGACAAGGCGATCGCGGCGCTGGATGCGTGGCTGACGCGCGGCCGGCCCAGCATGGTCAACGCGAAAACGGGCGGCGAAATCTTCCTCGGCGTGCACGGACGGCGCCTGACCACCGCGCGGCTGTGGCAACTGATACAGGACGCGGCGAAGCTGGCGGGCATCGAGAAGCCGAAGAAAATCTGGCCGCACCTGCTCCGGCATTCCTTCGCCACGCATTTGCTCAGCCACGGCGCGGACTTGCGCGCGATCCAGGAAATGCTCGGCCACGCCAGCCTCGCCACCACGCAGGTCTACACGCACGTGGACCAGGCGCGGCTCAAGCAGATTCACCGGCAGTTTCATCCGCGCGGCTGAAAGCGCACCTTGCTTTCTGCAACATGCAAACCCTTTTTCCGTGCAAAAAGTTCACTCCGGCGCGTTGACAGGGCACCAATCAGTGTTAAGTAGTGCTTAGCCTTAATCGCTACAAGAGATATGGCTGCCCCAATCAAAACAAAACCTCGCGACAACTCCCAAGTCACGGTCAGTTTCTCTGACTCGATTAACTTGGTTCGGCAGCAGGTCCAATGGTCACCCAAGGGCGTGAGCCTGCTGACCAAGTGGCCTTTCGCCGTCGGCGCGGAAGTCGAGTTCGCGTTTGATCACGAGGGCGAGCGTCATAAGTGCGCGGGGGTGGTTGTCGCGTGCCGGCCGCTGCCGAAGCCGGAGAATCATTACGAGACGGTGCTTTATTTCGTCGAGTCGCCCTGCGCCAAGGCGATGAAGGCCGCGTGCGATTGCAAGCTAGCGGAAGAAGCGCATTATCCGCGGGCTTGAGCCTCGTTCCTCCGCGCGTGAAAATGATTTTCCTCCTTCTCGGATGGAATCTCTCCTTGTTCGGCCTGGTTAGCGTTCTTCTTGCAAGCGGTGGTAGCCGTCGACCTCCGGGCGACGGGCTCGTTGATTTTCGCAGCATCAAAATAGGTCGCAGTTATCAACTCGACCCGCGCACGGAGTGCGCGGGCTACCTGTTCTCGAGCGCGTGGAGGATGACGGTGGCGGTGCGTTTGGCCGCGCCGAGGTTGTCCTCGAAGGTGGCCTTGGCGCTTTGGCCAAGGTCGCGGCGCACGTCATCGGAGGCGAAGAGCGCGCGCAGGCAGGTGGCGAGTTCGAACTCGTCGCTGATTTGCACGACGGCGTGGCGGCTGAGAAACTCGTTGGTGATGACGCGAAAATTCTGCATGTTCGGCCCGATGATGATCGGCGTGCCGCCGGGCGCGGCCTCGATGAAATTCTGTCCGCCATGGCCGCGCAGGCTTTTGCCGACGAAGGCGAGCGTGGCGCGTTTATAAAGCGCGCCGAGTTCGCCGGTCGAGTTGACCACGAGCACCTCGGGCGTGCTGCCGTTGGCCAGCGGCGTCTCCGTGCCGGCCAACTGGCTGCGCGTGACGGCGCGCAGGCCGAGCCGGTCGCACATCTCGCGGATGGCGCTGCCGCGCTCGGCATGGCGCGGGGCGAGGACGAGGCGCAGCTTCGGGTCCTCCTCGCGCAACTGCGTGAAAATGCGCGCGAGCACTTCCTCCTCGCCCGGATGCGTGCTGCCGCCGAGCAGGATTTTCTGGTCGCTGCTCCAGCCGGTCTTTTCCCACCAGTCGTTGATCTTTTTTTCCCGGGCGGCATCGAGCGAATCGATGGCGTCCTGCGCGGCGACGTCGTACTTCAGGCTGCCGAGATTGAACACGGACTCCGCTGCGAAACCAGCTTGCGTGAGGCGCGGCACCTCGCTGGCGTGCTGGGCGAAGACGAGATCAATGTCGGCGAGCAGCGGGCGCACGATGCGGCGCAGCTTGCGGTAGCGCTCCTCGCTTTTATCGCTGAGCCGCGCGTTGACCATGTAGACCGGGATGCCGCGCCGTTTCGCGCACCACAGGTAATTGGGCCAGACTTCGGACTCGACGAGGAGCAGGAGCTTCGGGCGGATCAACTTGAAGGCGTGGACGACGCTCCAGAGAAAATCGAGCGGGTTGTAGATGATGAGGGTGCGTTCATCCTCGAGCCGTTTCTTGGCGAGGTCGCGGCCCGTCGGCGTGGTGCAGGAAATGACCGCGCGCACATCGGGCTTCATTTCGCGCAGGCGCAGCAGGAGCACGCGCGCGATCTTCACTTCGCCGACGCTGACGGCGTGGATCCAGATGTCGGCGCCGGGCGCGAGCTTCTGCTTCACGTCCTTCGAGTAAAAGCCGAGCCGCTGGCCGAATTGCGGCAGGAGCTTTCCGCGCCGCCACAGCCGGTAGAGAAAGAACAGGCCGGTGACGAGAAAGAAGAGGATGAAGCCCACGTTGTAGGTCACCTGCACCGCGAATTTGAAGAGGGCTCTCATGCGCGGGGATGGGCCTTGTTGTAGGTGCGCTGGAGCCGCTCGACCGAGACGTGGGTGTAAATCTGCGTGGTGGTGGCGTTGCTGTGGCCCAGCATTTCCTGCACGCAGCGGAGATCGGCGCCGCGGTCGAGCAACTGCGTCGCGAAGGTGTGGCGCAGCTTGTGGGGCGTAATCGTCGCGTCGAGACCGGCGGCGGCCAGATAGCGTTTCAAGGCGAGCTGAATGGTGCGGCCGTTGAGTTGCTTGCCGTGCGAGGAGACAAAGACCGAGTCCGAGTCGTGCGGGCAGGCGTCCAGATATTCCCTGATCGCGGCCACGGCGTTTTCACCGATCGGGCAGAGGCGTTCCTTGCGGCCCTTGCCAAGGACGCGGACATATTCCTGCTGGAGATTGAGGTCGGCGCGCTGCAAATTCACGAGTTCGGAGAGACGCAGGCCGGCGCTGTAGAAGAGTTCGAGCCACGCGACGTCGCGCAGCATCTGCCAGTTTTGCTTGCCGCGTTTGTTCTTCGGCGCGCCATTGGCCTGGCGCTTTTCTTCCTTCGCCCAAAGTTGGCGCGGGGCTTCGAGCAGCGCGTTGATTTGCTCGAGGCTCATGGAAACGGGCAGGCGCTTGGGCAGCTTGGGCAGGAGCAGGTCGGAGACGGGGTTGATCTTCACTTTGCCTTCGCGCAGGGCGTGCTTGTAGAAGGTGCGCAGCGCGGCGAAGCGCAGGCGGATGGTGCTCGGGCCCATTTTGGAGCGGGCGAGGGCGTAGAGGTAGGTTTTGAAATCGGCGGGCTTGAGTTGGCGCCACGTTTTGTG
>Ga0209611_10011059_pt1 | contig 13120 bp, 5 predicted proteins | sample S1TSphgellanicum_3_FD_187693 | JGI IMG/M metagenome (GOLD analysis project Ga0209611, IMG submission 187693) | Host-associated microbial communities from peat moss isolated from Minnesota, USA - S1T2_Fc - Sphagnum magellanicum MG (SPAdes) (version 2) | ecosystem: Host-associated > Plants > Peat... | reverse complement strand
AAAAAAAAAAAAAACAACTAGGTTGTTTGTTGAGGAGTTTCATACCCCATGCCACATCTTTTTATGCATTGAAAATATAGGTGGTCTAAAAGTGTGAAATGGACACATTTAACTTTTAATGGTTTTTGCATAATTTGTAGGCATTACTCCTATTTTATTATGTCAAGATCCTTTTTATAAAACCTCAAGCATTCCAAAGTTGTTAAGTTAGCATATTCCTCTTTTTGATATCACAACAATGTTGTTTAGTTATTTCATGGGCTTGTTGATGGTGTTTACTAATTTCAATTTCTTTTGAATTGAATATGACAAATGAGGTCATTTCATAATGAGGTTAGTTGGGCCTTTTCACATTCCATATAAACTTACAGTTTGATCTGAATTGCACTGATTTATAAATGTCACCTAAACATAGAAATGTTTTAGAACCTTGAACCTTGACTAAGTGTGTGGAGGATGTAATGAAGAATATTTTATGGGTTTGTTAATGGATACACCATTGGAATCAACAACAACAATAATTGCTCAAGTATGTTGAATGCCGGTAGTTGTATAAGATTTTCTTCATGTGGGTGGGTGAAATTTTGTATGGCTTTTGGGTGTGTCATGTTATGCAAGGATGGTGACAATTTTGGAGCATTACCACTAGAGGCAGCTAGAGCTTGGGCATTAGGAAAAAGTTGACGCACCCCCAAACTCCTTGAAAGATTCAAATGTGAATTTGAAAATGAAAACAACAAAAGGAAAAACAAATTGAAGTACATTCCTTAGTTCACAACATTTCAGAGGTAAAAGGGGCGTGCTAAAACTTTGAGATGGGGATTAGGATGAATGAAAAATGGGTCAATTATTCATATGGACCTACACAAACCAAACAACAAGTTGGTTAATACACAATTAGAGCATTTATGGTGCACAAACAAATCACAAACATACACGGACTCACAAAACTCACCACGACTTAGACTTGGGGGAAGCCACCACCTTCCCCTTTATAGTATTCTATGTGATTGGGCACAAGAGTTGGACCCAAATGTCATTTTCCTTGGGACTCCCAAGTCGGGAGTCTCGAAATTCTCGAAATTGGGACTCCCACCACTTTGGACGCCTAGATATTTTGTGTAGACCTCCGATTGAGGTGAAGTTAGAAGCAAAGTTGTAACCTTCATCAAGATCTCTCCAAAAATATGTAGCATGCCACCTACACGCACATAATTCAGGGCGATACCTGACTTTTAGTGGTCAGGAGTCAAATTGACACTTTGACTCTCGGCCCTTCTTTCGGCCATAACTTGTGTTGTAAGTACTCAAATGGATCATGCGAGCCCAATTTAGACATTTATGTCTCAAGAACTTTCCATTGGTATAAAAAAAATTCAATCCAATGAGTTTTAACCCCTCAAATCGCTTTCTGAAAATTTGAGAGTTCTCGGGACTCCAACTTCCAAAGTGGGAACCCAATTGGGAGTATGTTGGTTCATTCCTTCACACTCTCCCACACTCCCAAGAATGTGAATGTGACTCCCAGGTTGCACTCTCGACCCACAACTTTCCATGCCCTTGTTTTGGTCATAAACCCAAAGTTAGGGTTGTTATAAAAGTAATCATTTCTTAACTAGGCCAAATATTATCAAGGCTTTTCAAGGTGGAACAAAATCCTAACCATTAGAAAGTCCCCAAAACATCAACTATCTTGTATTGGATTGTCAAAATTATGTGTAGAGAGAAAAGTGAATAATTTATTCATTTGAAGTATGGGTTAAAAATCATGGAGTTGAATTTTTGAAATGTTTGATTAATGTGGGTGGTGACCTTGTGTGGATGATTTATTGGAACTACTATGTTTGAATTTTGAGTTATTTAGTCATGGCAATGATTTCAAAGTCTAAGAGAAACAAAATCTAATGGGATCTTGTCAAAAAATCTAATGATATTCACAAGTGACCTTCATTAGACAACTTACTAAGAAGAAAATAACACTAATTTCTTATTATTAGAACCATCAATAGATTATTATTATGGGTAACCATTGTAACCATGACTTGTAATGAACTATTCCCATTGTGAATTGAGTATGTTAGGTAGTGCATTCATCAATTGGTTATCATAGAGGCCTTTAGGGCCAAAAACATCCACACTTGTTCATGATGTTACTTGAATTTTTGTCATTAAATTTGAGTTATATGACTATGGTAGATGTTATATCAAATGGATTATAAAGTTGGTTCATCAAGGATGAAGGCTGAAAATGGTGATGAAAAAAGTTTTTTTGTGAAAATAAAAAAAACTTAACCAATGGTTCTTTTGTGTAACAGAAGGTCGACATATATATTCCCTCTTGTGATGATCTTCTTGCATCCAAAGGTCGCAATCATAGAATGTTATTAACCTTTTCAATGGTCTCAAATCCTTTTGCTACAATGCAAAAACAAAGGTTTTTCCATGTTATACCTAGTTGTTACTAATGCAAAATTGAATTTGCTTATATGTTTTTAACTTGCATTAATGCTTGATGCAATTTTAGATTAATGATCATTATATTGAATTTTGATTGATGATGTTATATGTTGCACCTTAATTGATGATCATCCTAGTGACTTTCCATACACCAAATGACACTTCATAATTGAGTATCCTTCTAGATTCAAAATAGCCTTGTTTTTCTTGCAAAAGACATGATACATACACAATAAACTTTGTGTTTACTCTGGATTCACAATACCCTTGCTTTCTAAGCAAAAGACTTAAAAATTTTGCCATTAAAAGAAAAAGGTCAATATGTGACCAACGCATGTACAACTACTTGTGACTAATCTACAACTAAATTGGATTACATCTATAATAGGTTGGATTTATCATCCAAAAGTAACCATCTAAGTCCATTAATCACAAGCAAAATGGTGCTTAGTCACAATCAACATATGTCTATATACATCAATTATAATAATAATTTGATTTATGATTAAATTTAATATTCATAGTATTTTTATTGTAATTAAAGTCATTGATATGATTATTGTAATTATATTAATTTCATTACATTAAATTACTTGTAATTTTACTACAAATTTTAAATATTTATAATAAAATATTTAATTTATTATTTATTAGTTCTTATGTAAAATGTATAAACAATATTACAACATAAATTTGCACAATAATTAAAATGATAGTTCCTAATCATAAAATATAAATATTGAATTTACAATATTTATGTTTTAATAATAATAATAATAATTTGTATCCTAATTGAGAAGTTATGTCCTATAGTTAAGATTTTTATTTCAAAATTTTATAATAATCTTTAAATAATGAGCATAGTTGATGTAATTACTATATTTAAAAACAAAGATACACTAAAATAATTGTATGTATTATTCATTATTTATTTATTAACAATAAATTGTTAATATAAAAACATACAATTTTATATTAATATTATTATTCTATACTAACATAAAATCATTGTAATTACTTAATTTATTTGTAAGTTAGAACTAAAATACTTGAATAATTAATTTATAACTAAACTTTATTATTATAATATATAATATATAAATTTAGTTCTTATTTAGGTTTGTAGAATAATAATAATTTAATTAAAATAATTAATGTTATGACCATAACTACATGGATTTTAATATAATAAATTAAAATATTTATTTCTTGTAACTACTTGTTCATAATATATCACTTTTATAAATAATTATAAGTTAGAATAAATAGTTATTGTTATGCCATAAGTTCTTATATTATATAAGTTATATTATTACAGTAAAATAAATAATTATAATTAATTCAGAAAATAATTAATTATAGTAATTTCATTATTATTCTCTGATTGAACATAAGTATTCACAATTTGTAAATTATAACTTTAAGTCTGAATTAAAATTTAGGAAAATTTATAATGTAGTTTAAAATAATTATTGTAATGATTATAATTGCAAGAATTATTATATAGTAAAAAATTTAATAAAAAACTCCGTAATTATTTATATATGATAAAATTTTATAGTAATATTATAGTAATTAAAAATATTAATATATATTCAGCATATTATTGTATTTATAATTATTAATTACCAATGAAAAAAACATTTACTTTATTCATATTCAATTCATATGGTACGTGGCAAATTTTTATTGCACCATGTGTTACAATATAAACCATCCAAACATGTAAATTAAAAAATTTAGATTATTTCAAAATAATAATAAAATATTTTTAATTATTAAGAGTTAGGACACATGGCAACACATAACTTGTTTCCATTGTTCACTAAAAAAGTCACATTTTAGTTGTAAATGACAATTGATACATGATTAGTCAAAGGATGATAACATATTTTTTTGACTTTTTCTTTCATCCAAAATTCATTGTCATTTGCGACTAGTGTCAATGCGACTATTAAGATTTTAGTTGCAAATGTCACTTGCAACTAAAAATTAGTCACATGGACCAATTGCAAAATGGCCATTTTCTACTAGTGCCATGTGTTTTTTTTCAATCCAGTTGAAGTGGATTCATCAAATACTATTACATATTCCAATTCACATGCCTAAAACCACATGGAACAAATGAAGGACTTGACTCTCAAAATGGAAAGGTGAGGTGCAATTATATTTTCCCCAATCATTCATGTTGGCTAAAGTGGCATTGAATTCTTTAATAAATGCGTCAAAGTTGTTTAAAAATGGATATTGGTGTTCCCAAAAAGGCGCAAACTATGTTAAACTCATGCATACTAGCAACATGTTGATTCAATTTGGGTTGGGCCATTTCGATAGTAATGGGGGTGAAGCTGAATAATTGGGGGCAGTTGGTTAACAAACAAAGACAAGGAAAACACCAATGAACATAAGGTTGATGGGGAGTTTATTTAAATTGTCACTTGCACAAAAACTATGAAAGTAAAACACTATGAGAAATTGCGTTTGTTGAAACCACACTATCTTGCAACTAAAACTCCAAAAAAATTCATATACAATTATTTTGCAACTATTTTTTGGGTATTACAACTAATGTGCAACCATCCCCCTAGAAATATGTATTAATAAATAAATTGCCACATCAAAAAATCAGTTAGTTGAATTATAGTTACAAGTGAGTTGAAAATGGGTTTCCTATATGATAATTTATACACATTGTACATACATATGTAGTCAACCATGTTTGACTTTTCCAGGAGTTGCATCGTAATTGCATGTGATAATTATTTTAAAACTATTATGAATGTGCCACTAAAACAACAACTATGTTGCAACTAGGTTCAATATACATACATGTGATCGTGTTACATGTCCACATTTCCACCACCCATTATGGAATACATTTGTAATTAGTTTTCAATTACAGTTCCCATTGATATAATTAGCCCAGCCACTAATGCACCACTACTAAAGTACTACTATTCAATTATGTTATGATTATAATACAATTACTTATAATTTAATAAAGATACATATTCATTAGTTATTTATATCTTCATCATAAATGTTATAAGAATGTTACTTCAAGATTTTAAAATCATTTTTGAAATGTAAAGGAAAATAATAATGAAAAACAAGAAGAGAAATAAGGTTTCTAACTTATAGAACATTTTTTTTCCTTTTTTCCCTCTTTGGACCCCTACTACTTTCAAACCTCATAATTTTCTTAATTTTTATGCGTTTTAAACGATTCAAAATTTTATAAAAGCACCACTTGAAGTTTTACAAATCATCTTTGAACTCTAATATCAATAGAACAACATACAAGGATTTTTTAGGTGTTTGGGAACTAGTCTTTGTAACATTCAATGGTTTGTTTTTTGGAGTTTTGACCCCCTCTACTTTGGGGGGCCATAACTTTCTCAATTTTATTCCGTTTCTTATGATTCTTAATGCCCTAGAGGCGCGAATAGAAGGGGTCAAGTTTTGTTTAAACACCAAAAACAATGGAGTCGTTCCCTTGGATCTAGCTTGCCCTAAGTGCTTAAGTGTTATAGTTCCCTTAATTACAACTTGATTGCAACTTAATTTGACACCAAATAACAACTAAAAGATTGAACTCATATGCGTTATCTTTGAATCCCATGTTACAAACTATATAAAAAAGGCTTGTTATCTCATATTCTCATATTAAAATACAAATGCCATTTTGGGATGAACTCAAAAGAACTTAACTTAAAGGCAAAACATAATTAAAAAAAAAAACATTTCATGACTATTCTTCTATTTTTCTACCTACCTATGAGCCTAGGTAGGTTGGTATGTCCTATTTTTCTACCTACTTATGTAGGTAGGTCCTAAGTAAATACATAGGTATGTAGGTCTTAAAACCTACCAACCTACCTACCTATGGTTATGTATGACCTACCTAACTACTAAAATAGATATTTTTATTTATTTATTTATTCCAAAATATAATTAATATGTCGCATGGAAATTTTTTATTGTGCCACATGTCACTAATTTTGGACCATCATTAACCATCACAATGAATGATGGAAATCAATGTTTCGAAAAAAAAATTATGTCAAAAAAATTTCATAGTGCCATGTGTTCAATTTTAATAAATGGATGATAATCAATGACATCAACGTGACATCATGGGTGCAATTATAATGGAATTGCATAGTAGTTGAAAATGAATTGTTTTGATTGAGTTATAATTGAGTTGCAATGAGTTGCACTATATATATGGTGAGTTGTAACTTTGCAACTCATACAAATTGTCTGTTAACACTCACGGTGTATAAATATAGTGAGTTGCAAGGCCAGTTGCAAAACACCCCCTTTTCTCATAGTGAAAGGATTTTCAAGATTATGGCAAAAATAAACCTAAATGTAAATCCAACATAAAACATGAAAACCACAAACAAAAACACAAAATGTGCAAATCAAAAGTTGAAACAAAACTTTATTTTAATAACATGTGAAAACATGAACATGAAATGAAACAAACAAGTCTATGGTGCAAAATCATGCTTCAAACTACTATTGAACAAATTGAAGGTAATTGGGTTTTCATTTCTATATCTTTGGGGATGTAAGTCAAGGAAGCTTCCATGGAGGTTTTCATGAAAGTTTCCATATGCCCAACATACTCCAAAAAGCTTTCTTGAGAACCTTTTTAAACTATAAGTTAACTATAAAATAATTATAATTGAATTATAAGTTCACTATAATTAACTATAGGTTAGCCATCATTAATTACATGTTAATTAAATGAATTATAAATAAACTACATGTTTTCTATAGGTTATGGATGAAATGGATGATATTGGATGAACTTCATCCATTATGGATGAAAAGTGAAATTTCATGGACAAAATTTATCCATCATAATGATGAATGTTGGTGATGTTATGTTAACAATGATGTTGATGATGATGTTAGGGATGTTATTCATGACATAATGTGCAAATAATTTTTATTATTAATGTCCAAATCACCCACACACACACACACACACACACATTGTTGTGTTCCAATATATATTTCTATATTTGCCCACTAACACATTTACACCCCAAACACCAAGACACATTTTCTTAGTTCTTTCTTTCCTAAGGAAACCAACAATTAATGTAATAGGTGGTGGCTACCACAAGGCCAAATCCTATTATCCGTTTTAATATAAACATGTAAAGTTTTATTGTTGTGACCCTAACCTTGAGTTCACAACCATAACTAAGGAATGAAAAGGGAATAAAATTAAGAGAGTGTACCAAGATTCAAATGCACATTCACAAGTGTGGAAGAGTGCAAGGAAGTGAATCCCAACATTTTCAAATGGGTGTAGTCATAGTAACACGAATTACAACAAGTGTAACTAGTGCTTGATGTTCCATGTTATTGAAAATGTAGTTTAATTTCGTGTTGAAATTGTAGGATTTACTTATATGATAACATTCATAAATATCATGGGAACTTGTGAATAAATTTGAAATTAAATGAATAAAAAATATGAAAAATCAATAATAAAACTTTGTAACCAATGTTTTAAAACAATAAAAGGACATGTTTAATAACTTTAATTTTTTTAAATGATAAAATTTTAATGCAATGCTTATCAAAGTATTATTTTAAAAAATTAACATGATTTTAAAATATTTTTTCGAAGATTTTTCAAGAATATTTCCCCAAAAGTAGTAAAAAAGCAAGTGGGTGCGGTTCATGTTATCACGTTTGCACCCAAATGTTTTCATGCTTTGGGATTGGTGTCCCATAAGGTTTTGAATAGTTGGGCCAAAAGTGTAAATAACAAAACTTGTTTAAATTGAGTTTTCTTTTTAATTGTTGCAAATTTTTTAAAACACAAATATCAAAAGTGTGTTCACATTTCCAATTTGAAGCTCAAAAGAGTGCTCAAGAGTCAAATTGACAATTTGATTATTGACCATTAAAACTTGGAAAATGAAGTTTAAAATAGTTTCAATTATAATGTGTTATATGTTTTTGGAAATGTTTCTTCAAAATGTTATTTTCAAACTTGAAAAGATTTTCAATTAGAGTTTTGTAGACTTATGAGCCCACAAAGTCATGAAACTTATAACTTAACAAATTGAAAATTTTCAAGACTTCCATTTTGGAGTCTTATGATTTTTTTCATTTTAGTATAATGTAGAATATGTTATATAAGGTATAATGGTGTCCAAGCTCTGATGAATCTTGTGAAAGTTTATTGCCTATGGTTAATCCATGCACCATTTTCACTCCAACTCGAATTAATTGCCCTCCTTCTTGGCTTGCACAAGTTGATTACACTTTGAATTCATGTTTTGTGAACTTGTTCTAATCTCATTTGAAGCTCTCATCACCCGTCTTTCTTTTGGGAATTAGGGAACACACTTCAACTTTGCATTTCAATGAAAAATTGAAAATTAATTAACTTTTCACCCTTAATACCACTCAACAAACCTAAAGGTGCATCATTTACAACTCCTTAACTATATTTAACTAAAATTAATATCAACATAGTAGAAAGGTATCCATGTAAAGGTGTATCAATTTTGTGACAATACATCTCATTCATTCACCTTCATGTTTTGTACTTTGGGTTTTACTTTACAATTCCAAAGTTGTGAGATATACGATGTTCTTGGAAAGGTTTAGGCTATTGTTAACACCAAAATTTAAATATTTGATACATTACTCTTAATATCATTATCATTTGCAAATGAAATCAATACTACAATTCCAATTTGTGTAGACATGTAGCTTTACTGATATCATAAACACAAGGTTAAATGTGATTTGGAAATTCCTTTGTTCCTAATCAAACTCCCACTATTTACTAAAAGGAAACTTTATGCTTATAACATGATGTAATAAATATCCTTTCTTATGGGTTTCACATATGAGGCAATTTTTTATACAATTGATGTAAGCATTTACCACATTACAATCCATTCATAATAAAATAAAAGAATGAAGGATAACATGTTTGGTTGGGAAAATAATATTGGGAACTCTACCAAATAGGTTTTCACCCAAATTCCAAAAGTCTACTAAAACTATTTATTAACATTCATAAAAAACTAAAACTAACTAGTACATTAAAGGAAAAAATTCAACATAAAAAAGAAGATGAATTTTGAATCAAATAGTTGAAATTTTATTACGTGAATATATAAAACCAAACTTGAAACACCAAACTTGAAGTAAAAGGTTCTAAACATCATGTAGGACCCAAAAATAAATAAATAAAGGTTCAACATCAACAACATCCAACTTTGTAAGTTGTTCTTAAGCATCCTTGTCCAAATACATAACCAATTCACAAGGTCAAATAACCCCACCAAAAAAAGTTCAAAACATAAAAACTCCATATTTCTACAAGCTATGTCACTACAATAGATCTAGTCTTTTTTACTATTTTTTTTACTAAAATTTAGTCAAAATGAATATCAGACAATTTTTGGCTTAACAAAAAAAGACCAATAATTTAAATCAACAATTTGTTAGCACTTCAATTGTCATCATGTGATTGATTATGATTAAGATCTAACATGTATGTTTTGACCAAAATATGTCATGTATGTTTTTTGAGGTGGTGTTTATGTGACAATATATTATTTCAGTTTTTAAATTATTATATAAATATTTTTAAATTATCAAAAAATAAAATAAATGAAGTTTTGTAATTGCAAAAATTATTTATCAATATGAAATAAAGTAGCAAACAAGGTTTTCTTCTTCTTTTTAGGCAAGGTTGTTAATAGGTGGTTGCTCAATGACTCATCACCAAATCTAGCATGTCAACATGATTAATTATAGGATGTCAAAAGTGAACCAATTTGAACCTTCATCTCCACAACCATAACACAAGTCCTTAACCATTGGACCATCATATCACATGATGACATATAATGTGACCACACAAATATAAACAAATGTATGTTTTGAATTTTGGGCATTAAAATGTTATTACATAATTATTTAACTCCATAATGAAATTAAGTTCATGTGTGGGTACCTAGATAACATGTGGTAGGTACATAATAAATAGGTAGGTGGTAGGTGGTAAGTCATTGTTAAGAGGTAATACTTACCTACTTACCTATACATTTACCTAGGTAGGTCCTTCTTATTTATTTACTCCTATTTACTACCAACGTATGTACCTATTTATGACCTACCTACTTACCTACATACATATTTAGATTTTTCTTATGTACTTATCTAGTACCTACCTACCCTTATTTCATAATTTAATTTATTTTAAAAATATCTTCATAATTACATTGGTTTTTGTAAAAATTTAATAATGTAATGTAAAGACATTATAATAATTTCAATATTCATTTAAAAAATTCAAACATATCAATTTTTTGAATCTCAAATTGGGTTATATAATTTAAAAAATTAATAATTTAAATTACATCTTTTTTTAAATTTTCAGAATTTAATTTAATTCATATAACTTGTTAATTGATAATTTGATAAATTAATACTTAAATTCGATCATAATAAAAAATTACACCAATTTCACATATGTATACTTTCATAATTACATTTAATTTAGCAATGGTTTTATTTTAAATTTAAAGACATGGCATTGATTTTTTAAAAAATATTTCAAAATTTCCAATGTATTTTCTTTAATCATAATAGAATAAATATAACTTCATAATGAATTAATTCATTTAACATGCGAAGTACATAATTATTACAAGTTCATTATAATTTTTTGTAATTTTTAAAAATTCATAATTATATTAAAAAATTAAAAAATTTAAGGGCACTATATACATTATGCCATATAAGACCAAAAATATGTAAAGCATTACAATCACAGTGGCACATAAGATTTGACGCGACTTGTAACATGTTTAAGTCACAATAGTCATGTACATGGTGACATGTCACCATCCTTGTCATTTTCTTATGATTAAATCTAATCATGAGACTATCACTATGATTTCCTCATGGATTTGCCATATTGGTTCATGTGTCATTAGCAAATTATTATTAAATAAATTGAACTTAATAAATCTAATATTCTAAATTTTGGTTTATTAAAAATGAACAAAATTAGTTAGTCATGTTGAAATGATTTTATAGTCTTAGTCACAATGGGGGGGTGAAACAAACATGTGAAAGGACTTCAACATCCATGGCTAGTAAATCATCATCAAGATATTGAAGTTATAACTGCAGTGCACCAATGACATCTTACTACAAAAATCAATCAATAGATTGTTATTGAATTGAAGTTGGCTAATCTTATATGGAATTGAAGTAGATAAGGATATTAACATATTAAGTTCACAATTGTGTAGTAAGTAACATTAGATCATCATTGTGCACTTCCAAATTTGTTCACTATTTTTTAGGATTGGATTTATTACAATGTGAATATATGTAAGCTTGTTCTTGTAATGAAATTATTTCTTAGTTTCATATCATATGTAGAACATTGTGTGTTGTTAAATCTCATTTGGTTTATATATTCACTTGCTTTAATTTTATTCTAATTTTCTATCGTAGTCTTTGTATCCTATTCAAGTTTTTGTCATGGAGTACTTTCAATGTAGATCATTCATTAGAAACAATGACAACTAAGTTACATGTAACTTTGGATTACCATCAAAGTTTTAATGTTGTTCTTCTTTGCCACTTGCCATATATCAAAAACCTTGTCATATGGAAATTCTTATATAAATTATATATCAATTATGATAGTACACTCCAAAATCTATGAGTGTTTGAAATGTTCAAGTTGATTTTTGAAACTTGCTTTTCATAAATGAACATGTAAAAAAGGTCATTCATCCTTGACTAAACTTGAAACTTGTATTGTGCAAATGACAAAAACCTTAAAGTAAATTTAAAATGTTGGTGATCCTCAAAACAACTAAACTATCTAATTTGCACATTAGTTTTATAAGTAGATTCATTTGGCATCCTTGGGGTTCCAACAACATGATTTCATAGTGCATTTGAACATGTTGGCTTGAAGGGCAAGTGCCAACAATCATAAGATTGGGGAAAAATATCAATAGTTCCCAACTTGCATTCATGTGCATATTGGTAGGGTTTATTAACAAACGTTGTCAAGCAAAGTTTTTGTGCATTAACTTGGAGCCAACATTGAAAATTTGTTAGGTTATATATATATATATATATATATATATATATAGTAGTACATAGACAAACTAAAAGACAAGCTAATTATTGTTGATTTTGTGAAAAACTTAACCAACAATAAATTGACTCATAACAAGCTAAGCTATAATAATAAGTCAACATGTCAACAAGTTTATACAACTAAATTACTAACGGTGAAATGGTTACAAATGGTTAGAATTTGTTATAGTTTGTTAGACATTGGAATCACCACAAAAAAATATAAATAAAAAAAGTCAAGGACTTTTAGGGTGTTTGTTTTTGGGACATTTTAATTAAGAAATGTAAAACACCAAGTTTGTACAAGTGTTTTGAAATCAAAATTGTTGTTCCATTGTATCTTAAACTAATATTGTACTATTTGTGTGTGCATGCACAGATATGTATAAAATTAGTATCAATGCAAATTTGGTAACTTGTAATATTTTGAAATAAAAATGGATTAATTATGAATACTAAAATTATAATAAAATATTAAATAATTGTAACACATTTGGAAGAG
>Ga0209611_10011057_pt1 | contig 13125 bp, 11 predicted proteins | sample S1TSphgellanicum_3_FD_187693 | JGI IMG/M metagenome (GOLD analysis project Ga0209611, IMG submission 187693) | Host-associated microbial communities from peat moss isolated from Minnesota, USA - S1T2_Fc - Sphagnum magellanicum MG (SPAdes) (version 2) | ecosystem: Host-associated > Plants > Peat... | reverse complement strand
AGCCTCCGAACCTCCATTTCGCCGCAACCCGACTCTTCCCGCCGGCACCATTCGTTCGAGCTGTTCGCCGCGGCTGTTCGCCGTTTGTAACCTCCAGAGACGTCACCACGCGCTAAATCCAGGCAGGAATGCAAGGGGGCGGCTGCGGATTTCCGGAGACCGCACAAGAAAACGCCAGCTATACGCGCCCGCGGTCGCGACGAGGTTTCCGTGCAGCAACTATCGCGGTCCGTATGGGCCTTCGCGTTTTTCGTCTGTGTAGCGGCCTTTGCCCTGAGCGCGGGGCCCAGCATCGCCGGCACGACCGGAACGATTACCGGGACCGTCACAAACGGTACGACCGGCGAACCGCTGGCCAACGTGAAGATCGCCGCCGTCTCGCCCGGTGGATCGTACTCGACGACGACCGACGCGAAGGGGTTCTTCTCGCTGCAAGCGGTCACGCCGGACACCTACACGCTCTCCTTCGAACTCGAAGGGTTCGAGCCGGTGAACGTCCCCGGCGTGACCGTCCAACAGGACCTCGTCGCCCGAGCCGACCAGACGTTGCAAAAAGCCCTTAAGGTTATCGGCTCGGCCAAGGCGCGCAACAATCAAGGCTCGCTCTTCAAGCCGTACACGGGGACCGACGTGTACAACGTCAGCGGCCAGCAGCTCGAGGCGGCGACCGGCGACGACGATCTTCACAAGACCGTCTACCAGTACTTGGAAACGGTTCCCGGCGTAACGCCGATCGGTGGCGCCTATCCGGCCGAACCCTCGATTCGCGGCGGCTACGACGTCGACAACGGCTACGAGTTCGACGGCATTCCGATCACCGAACGCATCACGGGCTACTTCACGACCAATCTGACCGACCTCGGGATCGGAAATGTGGAAGTCTACACCGGCGGGCTAGGTGCCTCGAACGCCGGCAGCGGCCTCGGCATCATCAACACGGTCGTCAAGCAAGGTTCCTATCCGGGGTTCGGTCTGCTTTCCGTCGGGACGACGACACCAGATTTCAACTTCTACGACCGGGTCGAATTCGGCACGGCCAGCAAGAACCGGCGTTTCTCGCTCTACGTCGGCTACGACCAATCCGAGTCGCAGACGCAATTCTGGGCCGGTAACAGCCGCCCGCAATTTCCGATAACCGAGATCGGAGTCAGCTCGACCAATCCCGGCTTCACGTATACCAACGACCTGATCGCGAACGCTCACTATCGTCCGAACGACCACAACGATTTCCAGTTCCTCTTCCAAAACGGCACGTATGACGGCGACGACACGTACGGTCTGTCCAACCCCACGAGCCCGCTGCTGGCGCTGGCGCCCTGCGCCGGCGCGACCGGCGGGAACCCGAACACCGCAAGCGGCGGCAGCGGCGGCATCGCACCCGACGGCCAACCGTGCCCACAAGGCCTCTACTTCAAGTCGCTCCCGGCCGGTTCGGGTGATTTCATCGGCCACTACTCCGGAATCGGGAAGATCCAGTGGAATCACGTGATCGACGCAAAATCGAGCTTCGCGCTCCGCGTCGCCGAGAATTTCAACGAATACATCTTCAACCAGCCGCTGACCGATCCCAATACGGCCACCAATAACACGCCCGGCGGCGGAACGATCGTCGATCCCTCGTGTCCCTCCTATCCCTATAAACCGGGCTCGCCGCTACCGTCCACCAGTAGCGGCGGGGAATGCACGCTCGACCTCGGCGACTATTACCAAGATCGCCGCTCCGAAGAATATTTCGCGTCCTTCGACTACACGCTGACGCCCAACCCGAATCTGATCGTGCGCGCGGGACTCGGCCAGGAGTACGACAGTCAGACACGGCGCGTCGACTACCTCAACGACTTCAACCCGTGCGAAGCCAATAACGACTCGTATCCGTGCATCGCGGCGCTCAGCGACATTCCGACGCACGTGCCCGACGCGTACGTCTCCGCGTCGGCGAACGTCGGGCGGCTGACGTTGGAACCCGGCCTGCGCTGGTCCCGAATTTTCTACGGTGTGCCGCCCACGGACGGTGGGGCGGTCTCGGCGCAGTTCTACGCGCCTTCGATACTCGGCACGTACCGGATCGGTCAGAAGAGCGCGGTACGCTTCTCCTGGGCCACATCGGGTCAATACATCGGCACAGAATTCGTCTATCGTCTCAATTCGAGCACGTACAATCCGGTGACCAACGGCGCCGACGCCTATCAGCCCCAGATCAATCACGTTACCGACTTACAATTCGAGCACGAGTTCAATCCGACGACGTCGATCAAATTCGGCCCCTACTACCGCACGACGAACAACTACCTCTCGAGCTACGAGCCGTTCTTGGGCTTCAAGCCCGGAACCGACATCCCGCATTACGGCGATCAGGTGCTCTCCAACGGCACGAAGATCCACTCGCTGGGCGCCGAGTTCGGCTTCTCGCACCTCGACCCGGCGCCGGCCGGCGCGTCGCTTTGGGTCTCGGGCTCGTACAACAACTATTGGACCCAAGTCTCCGCGGTGACCGGCGGCCAGATTTCGTTCCTCGGCTTTCCGCTGCCAGGCCCCTTCCTGCAGCAGGGAATCTTCGTGCGCGGCTACCTCACACCGCTCTTCGCGGGCACGATCACCGCCGACATCCATAGCCACGGCTGGCACCTCGAACCGGTCGCATACTATTCGTACGACACGTTCTACAACACCGGCGGCTGCGAACCGACCGACGGTAACGGGCATCTGCTCCCGTACAATCAGTATAGTGTGCCGACCGACTGCGGCTCGATCACCGATCGCGCGCCCGTGCTCGCGCCCGAGGGCGTCGGCGGCGGCTACTGGTACGTCAACGCCACCCTCTCGCGCCAAATCGATTCCCGCGTGACGATCGGCCTCAACGTCCAAAACGTTACGAACAATCAGCACGGCACGACGCCCTGCTACAACTCGCAAGACCCGAGCCTCCCGATCGGCATCGGCTCGGGCTGCAGCGGCAACAACGGACCGCAGTCCGGCATCGCGGTACCCGTCGGCTACATCTACCAAAACCTCACGGAGTCACCGCGCACATACGAAGCCTTCATGCGCCTGAAGCTGTAGAACTTGGATTGCCACGAAGTGGGAAACGCCTCCGGCGTGGCGTTGCGATGTTTCGGATTCGGGACATAGTCTTGCGCCGTATACAATATAGGATGTCGCTCGCGTAAGAGAAGCCGAATTTGTACTCCGAAGAACTCTTGATTTCCTGGACAGCGGCTATTTCAGCGTCAAGAGACGTGAAGCGACGCATTTGTGCTATGTTGCCAAGTTATGAATAAAGCTTGCGTGCGACTTCTCACCCTAAAATAAACTCGTCTGTTGGACGCGCGCGGGGCGCTCGTGGGCGATGCCGAGCGCAGCGTAAAGGGCGCGAACCGTGGCCGGACTGTGCCCTTGATAGTGGTTGTTCACGTACCCGAAGACGCGCTTCAACCGCGGCCCGGAAGCGCCCAGGGCGGCGACCCACCACGCGATCTCGCTCTCGCGCGATTGCTGGACGGCGTCGTAACGCGTGAAGGCGTCGTGCAGACCGATCCAACGCACGTAGGCGAACTCGAGCGTCGTGCGGCGCAGCGTTTCGGCCAGCAGTTCGCGCGGCACGAACGGCGCGTCGGCCACGGCTAAGGCGAATCCGCGTTCTTCCAGCAACGCTTGGATCTCGGGCGCGTACCAGCCGGGATCGCGGAATTCGAAGGCCGTGCGCACGCCTGCCGGAAAGGCTGCCAGCGCGTCTCGCAAATCGCGTTCCTGGTCGCGCGTGAAGCTCGCGTCGAACTGCGCGAGCACGCAGCCGAGCTTTGGCCCGAACTCGCGCATCGCGTCGTAGAACTCCGCGACCAGCCCCTTCACGTCCAGTAACCGGCGCTCGTGCGTGATCTCGCGCCACAATTTGCACGAGAACGAGAACCCGTCGGGCACGGCCGCCGCCCACTTGCGGACTCGCGCCGGCGTCGGCGTTCCGTAGAACGTCGAGTCGATCTCGACCGACCGGAACTCCTGGGCGTACGCGCGCAGAAAGTGCTCGGGACGCGCGGCCGCGTCGTACATGGAACCGGTCCAGTCGGCGTACGACCAGCCTTGCGTCCCGAGCGTGAATTCCACGCGCGCGGCGGCGGTCTACGCGGCCGGCTTGGCTTCGATCGTGACGGTCTCCATCACGTCGCCGACGCGGATGCTGTCGACGACGTCCTGCCCTTCGACCGTTTGACCGAACACCGTATACTGCTTGTCCAAGAATCCGGCGTCGCCCAGGCAGATGTAGAACTGCGAGCCCGCGGAGTTGGGACTCGCTGCCCGTGCCATCGCGACGGTGCCCTTGGCGTGGTGGAGGTTGCTGAACTCCGCGTCGAGGTTGTAACCCGGCCCGCCGGTGCCGGTGCCTTGCGGGCAGCCGCCCTGGATCACGAAGCCGGGCTCCACCCGGTGGAACTTGAGACCGTCGTAGAAGCCGGCGCGCGCCAGCTTGATGAAGGCGGCGCTGTGCTGGCGTGCTTCCACGGGATAGAAGCGGAAGACGATGTCGCCTTTCTTCGTGTGGATCCGCGCGCGTACGGTTTCCGCCTCGGCCGCGAGCGCGTCGAGCTCGGCTCCGGTCGGCGGGGTGTTGGTTGCCATGTTTTCTCCGATCGTCAGCGTGCCGGCGGCAGCCCCGCGAGGCGGCTCGCCGACGTCCGGGGCGTTGCGCAGTTTCCGTTCGAACACCTGTCCGGCCGCCAGGGCCGCCAGTTTGGCGCTGCGGGACAGGCCTTTGAACCGCAATTCGTCGCGCAGCGCAGCCGACCGGTCGGGCACGAGCCAGAAGGCCCGCAGCCGGGCGGGTAAGCGGGAGCGGACGTAGCGGGACCCCTTTCCGTCCAGGTGGGCCGCCACGCGGGCGGCCAGATCCCGGGTCCAGCCGGCGTACAGCGAGCCGTCGGAGCAGGCGAGAACGTAGACGATATAGGGCGCCGCCGCAACCGGCCCGGCGCTCGGCGCAACTCCGCTCACCCCCCGCCGAAGACTCAGAAAGCAAACTCCTTTCACTTAAACGGGGGGACCTGTCCCCCCGATCCCCCGGGAATGCGGACGGCTTCGCCGTCCGGCATGCCGGGAATGCGGACGGCTCCGCCGTCCGGAATTCCGGCCGCGGACTCCCGCGGCTCTCCATTTCCCAACCACCTTCGCGTAGCGCCGTTCGCGTAATCACCTTTGCGTTGCGCGTAGGCCGTTTGGATAGCCTGGGGCAGGGAATCATGGTGCTGACGAATGTCCAACGCCGAAGCGGTGCTCGACTTCCGGGTCGCACCGCAACCTCACCTCTCGCGACTCGTTCGCGAACGTGTCTTTGACTTTGCCCGGAACCATGGGGTCGGCGAAGACGACCTCGCATACTTCCTGACCGCCCTCGGGGAAGCCGTCGCGAACGCGATCGAACACGCCCGCGCCGAGCAACCGATCTTGGTCGAAGTGCGCGTGGACGGAAATCGTATCGTGGCCACGGTCGCGGACAACGGCGTCGGCTTTCCCGCGACGCCGGCGCTCGACCCGGACCTCCCCGACATCGATTCCGAGCGCGGACGCGGCTTGCCGATCATGCGGCGCTGCTCCGACATCTTCGCATTGCACAGCGAGCCCGGCCACGGCACGGCGGTGATCGTGGGCCGCTACCTGCACCGCCGGAACGCGCGCGCCGGCGTCGCCTGACCCCGCGCGACCAACGTCGCCGCTCACGGTGACCGTCATCACGGGAGTGCGTACGCCGCTCGGGCGATGATGTTCGAAACGTCGTCGGGGAGCGCCATTGTTCGAATCACAGGCCGAGGTCATCGAGCGGGACGATTTTTGTTCCCTCGCGCCGATCGGCTGGCTGCACCACAAGATGCAGGACAGCTTCTTCCTGGTGGTCGGGACCGGCTCGTGCCAGGGCTTTCTCCAGACCGCGCTCGGCGTGATGATCTTCGCGAAACCGCGGTTCGCGACGGCGGTCCTCGATGAGGATGACCTGGGCGGCGCCGACCCGCTGACCGGGCTGCGGCCCTTACTGGCCGCGGTGGTGGCCGAGCACGCGCCGCGCGCGATCTTCTTGGCCTCGACCTGCACGCCGGAAATCCTCAAGATGAACGTTGCCGGTTGCGCGACGCCGCTGGAAGCCGAGTTCGGCGTCCGCGTCTACCCCTGCCGGCTCGACGGTTTCGACGCGGCCTACACCCAGGGTGAGGACCACGTCCTCCAGGCGATGATCGAACGGGCCCCCACGACCGACGAAAAAAATCTGGTCGTGCTGGGCTGCCTCTCGGCGCTCGAAGAGGCCGAGATCCGGATCGAATGCGCCGCGATGGGGCTGCCGGTCCCGCGCTTCTTGCCGGCGGAAAGCGCGCTGGACCTCCCGGCCATCGGCCCCAATACCGTGCTCGCGCCGGTGCACCCGTATCTCTACAACGCGGTGGCCTACGCCAAACGCGAGCGTGGCTGCGAACTGCACAAGACGATCTTCCCCTACGGCCCCGACGGCGCGCGCGCATTCTACGAAACGCTGGCCGCCGCGTTCGGCAAGTCCGTGTCTTACGCCGACCGCGAGCGCGAAGCGTGGGCCGCCTTGGCGACGCAGACCGCGCCCCTGCGCGGCAAGACGATCGCGTTTTCGTCAGACGCGATGGTGGAACTGCCGCTGGCCCGCACCTTGCGCGCGGCCGGCGCCACCGTCTCGCTGGTGGGCACGCCCAACGTGTACAAGAAATTCCACGCCGCCGAGATGGCGACGCTCGCGGGCGTCGAGGTGCTGGAACGGCCGGACCGTTTCGAACTCTTCGCGCGACTCTCGGCCGACCGGCCCGACCTCGTCGTCGCCAACTTGAATATCGCGAACCCGCTCGAGGGCATGGGCTTCGCGGTGAAATGGTCGACCGAGCTGACCTTCCAGCCGATTCACGGGTTCAGCGGCGCCTCGTCGCTCTTCGCCATGTTCTCCTCGGCCCTGCGCCGTCACGAGGCGCTGGCCGCGCGGCGCGCCCGCGACGGCGCTCCCGGCGCGCCGATCAACCTCGACTTCTTCCGCTTGGCCGCGGGGGCACGCGCGTGAAGCTCGCGATCTGGAGCTACCAGGCACCGGCGCACGTCGGCGTTTCCAAGGCCGCCGCCTCGTTTTCGCGGATCCACTGCGTGCTGCGCGCGCCCAAAGGCGACGGGTACGGCACGATCATGCTGGCGATGTTCGAACGGCTCGGCGTGATGCCGCCGCTCTCGGTCTGCGCGATGTCCGAAGCCACCTTGGCCGGCGCCGCGGCGAACCTGCCCGCCGTGTTGCGGGAAGTCGACCAGCGCTTCGCCCCGGAGATGATCGTCGTCACGCGCAGCGCGACGGCTGCCGTGTTGCAGGAACCCCTCGATGGTGAAGTCGCGATGATGGCGGCCGGCGACGTCAAGGCCGAGATCTTCATGGCGTCGACGCATCCCGTCCGGGATACCGAGGTTTCGGCCTTCGCGCTGACGACGCGCGAACTGATCGAGCGGTTCGCGCAAGACGTCCCCCGCAGCGAACGCCCGTCGGTCAACATCATCGGGCCCTCGCTGTTGGGCTTCCACGATCGCTCGAACGTCGAATCGCTGCGCCGGACCTTGGCTGCCGTCGGCATCGAGATCAATGCCGTCGTGCCGCTGGGTTCGTCGCCCGACGACCTGCGTGGGATCGGCCGGGCCTGGGTCAACATTCCGCTGGCGCACGAACTGGCCAAGCCGACCGTCGAATTCTTGCGCGAACGCTTCGGCACGCCGTTCGTCGAGCAACTGCCCTACGGCGAAGCAGGCACGACGCGCTTCCTGCGCGAGTTGTGCGGGCTCTGCGAGATCCCCGCGCAACGGATCGCCGCGGCGGCCAAAGAGTCGCAGTTGCTGTGGTACGCCCGTACGGTCGACGCGCACGCGCTATCGTCCAAACGCGTCGCCGTCTTCGGCACCCCGACGGCCGCGGCCGGCATCGCGCGCGTGCTGCACGAGGAACTGGACATGGAGGTCGAGTTCGTCGGCACGTACGTCCTCGAGTGGGCCGGCTGGCTGCGCGAGCGGGTCGCCGACATCACGTCCAACGTGCTGATCTCCGACGATTACCGCGCGGTCGCGCGCGAGATCGACCGCGTGCGACCCGACATCATGTTCGGCACCCAGATGGAGCGCCACTCGGCGAGCGCCGTCGGCGTCCCCTGCGCGGTCGTCGCGCCGCCGGCCCACATCCTGAATTTTCCGCTGGGCTACGCGCCGTTCGTCGGCTACGACGGGGCCAACCACATCGGCGATCTCGTCAACCAGACCCAGGTGCTCGGCCTCGAGCACCACTTGATCGAGACCTTCGGACCGCGCGGCCAAGGCCGCTTCGCCGAGGCCGCCCCCGAACCGGAAAACGTTGCCGTGCCGGTCGCCGCGGGCGACGTCGCGGCCGATGAGGGTCCGCGCTGGGATGCGGCCGCCGAAAAGCTCTTGGGCCGCGTACCTTTCTTCGTGCGCAAGAAAGCCCGGACGAACGTCGAGAAATACGCGCGCGAACGGCAGATCGCGGTGATCGACGAGTCCGTGCTGCTGCGCGCGCGGGAGCACGTCGGTGGCTAAGCCCGGCGTTCTGCGCGACTCCGCCCGCTCGACGGTCGAGACGGTCGGCCAATTCGGCGCGATGATGCTGCCCTTCGCGAGCCGCCAGACCGGCGCCGCGCGCATCAACGCGTCGCTACGCACGTTCGCCAAGCCCGGCACCTGGTTCGCGCCGATGTGGGCGATGCTGGTCGGCTGCGTCGCTTCGGGAAACGCCCACTGGACGTTCCCCTCGGTCGGTCGCGTGCTGCTGGGGATGCTCTTGGCCGGCCCGCTGCTGTGCGCGTTTTCGCAGATCGCCAACGACTGGTTCGACCGGGACGTCGACCGCATCAACGAACCCGAGCGCCCGACGGCCGCGAACGCGCTGGCGCCGCGGACCGTACTCCTCGTGGCGCTCGCGCTCTTAGCTGCGGCGCTCGGCGTCGCGTATGCGCTCGGCACGACGGTGCTCTACCTCGCCCTGGGCGGCGTGGCGCTCGCGTTAGCCTACAGCGCGCCGCCGCTGCGCCTCAAAGCCCGCAACGGCTGGCTGGCCAATGCGGCTTGCGCCTTCTCCTACGAAGGCTTCGCCTGGGTCGCGGGTGCGGCGTCGTTCGGCCACGTGTCGCGGGGCACGCTGGTCTTGGCCGGCCTCTACTCGCTCGGCTCGCACGGGCTGATGACGCTCAACGACTTCAAGAGCTACGAAGGCGACAAGCGCCTCAGGCTCCAGTCGTTACCCGTGATGCTCGGCCTCGACGGCGCGCTGCGCGCCGCGTTCGCCTTCATCGACGTCTTTCAAGTCCTCGCGATCGGCTACGTCTTGGCGCACCGCATGTGGCTCGCCGGCGGCGTGATGATCGTGCTCTTCGTGATCCAGCTGCCGATGCAGCGAAAGCTCTCGACCGATCCCAAAGGGCTCGCACCCTGGTACTGCGCGAGCGCAATCCCGCCGTTCGTGTGGGGCATGCTCGTTTCCGCGCTCGCACTTCGTTCCGGAGGCTTTTGAAATGGATGTTATCGTCGTCGGCGCCAACATTGGCGGCAGCGTGGCCGCGGGAGATCTCGCCGCGGTCGGCGCCAAGGTGACCTTGCTCGAGCGCGACCTGGGGCGCAAGAAACCGTGCGGCGGCGCGATTCCGCCGCGCGTGATCAGCGAGTTCGGCGTCCCGACCCGCATCATCGAGCGCAAGACGCGCCGCGCGGTCGTCATCGGTCCCAGCGGCAGCCGGGTCGAGATGGACGTGCGCGGTACGATGGCACGCGAGGACGACTACATCATCATGGTGACCCGCGAGGTCCTAGACCGCACGATGCGCGAGAAAGCGCAGGAGGGCGGCGCGGAATTGCGCGAGGCGACGTTCCTCTCCCACGAGGAGGACGCCCAGGGGAAGGTCCACGTGAAGGTCCGCTACAAGGGCGGCCGCGAGGAAACGCTGGTCGCCGACGCCTTGATCGGCGCGGACGGCGCGGGCTCCGCGGTCGCGAAATCGTGTGGCCGGCCGGCGATCAAACACGCCTCGGCGATCCAGGAACGGCTCGTTCTGCCGCCCGATGCGATGAAGTATTACGAGGACCTGGCCGAGCTCTACCTGGGCGACGACGTGTCGCCGGATTTCTACGGCTGGATCTTCCCCAAGAGCGATCACGTCGCCGTGGGTACGGGCTGCCGCCCCGAGCACGCGAACCGCTCCTATGCGTTCCTCGAGGGCGTCAAGCGCCGCGCCGGCGACAAGCTCCACGGCGCCAAGCGGATCTTGCTCGAAGGTCACCCGCTGCCGATGGCGCGGTACAAGAAGCTGGTCTACGGCCGGACCTTGCTGGTCGGCGACGCGGGCGGCATGGTCGCGCACACGTCGGGTGAGGGCATCTACTTCTCGATGGCCGCGGGACGGCTGGCCGCGCAGACGCTCCACAGCCATTTCGGCGACGCGAAGTTCGCGCTGTCGCGCTACGAAAAGAGCTGGCAGAAGCGCTACGGGTCGATGTTCGATTTCCTCGAAGTGCTCGAGAAGTACTCGTACCGCGGCAACAAGAACCGCGAATTTTTCGTCGACATGTGCGATACGCGCGAGGTTCAGGAACTGACCTTCGACAGCTACCTCTTCAAGGAAATGGCCAAGGTCACGCCGGCCCACCACGCCCGGATGGCGATCAACGGCGTCAAGGCGGCGCTCCGGAACTGGATGAATCCCAAGAGCCCGCTCCTGGATAGCCCGCCGCAGATCACCGCGAAGCAAGCGCTCAACATCACGCGGATGGCGATCGCGGACGGGACCGCAGTCGACGAACGAGCTTACGCCAATGCAGGCTAGGGTCGTGCAGTCGTTTCTCTGCGGGGTAACGGCCCTGGCCCTGGCCTCGCTGCTGGTCTCCTACAACCGGCTGGTGCGTAACGTGGAGAGCGCGGCGGCCGCGGCGCGCTTGATCGCTTGACGCTGCGCGGGCCCGCGTGGTAGGTTCATGCTAACGTGAGCTACGGCGTTCGACTTCTTGCCGGTTTGATTCTTCGCTCGAGCACTCGGGCCCGGTTTCGGTCGTCGTAACAGATCGCGCGCAGATCACACGATGAACCTCGCCGGGCCGGCGGGGTTCTTTTTATAACGGGGGCCAAGCCCCCGCACGAGGAGCATCATGCCGTCCGCCCCGCTCGAACACATGCAGATCGCGCCCTATTATTGGTTCGATGGCGCCATTTCACTTCGTGAAAACGTGACCGTCGACCCATTCGCGCACGGGCTCCACTATGGGACGGGGATTTTCGAAGGCGTCCGCGCCTACGCAACGCCCCGCGGGCCCGCGATCTTCCGGCTGCGCGAGCACTTGGAGCGCTTCGAGCGCTCGGCCGCCGTCTATGGGCTCGAACTCCGCTGGGATGTGCCGGCGCTCTCGGAGGCCGTCGTCGAGACGCTCTTGATCAACGAGCTCGACTCCGCATATATCCGGCCGCTGGCCTTTTTCGGCGAAAAGACGATTTCGCTCGCGCCCAAATTCTACTGTCCCACCCATGTCTTGCTGGCTTACCGGGCGCTGGGCAACTACTTCAAGCCCGGCCAGGAGAACGGCATCCGGGTCACGATTTCGCCCTGGCGGAAATTCTCGTCGAAGGCGCTGCCGTCCACGGTGAAGGCCAGCGGTCACTATGCGAACTCGGTGCTCGCGATGCAAGATGCCGTCACGCGCGGCTTCGACGAAGCGATCCTGCTCAACGACCGCGGCGACGTGGCCGAGGGCACGGGCGAGAACGTCTTCGTGGTCAAGGACGGCCGCCTGCTGACCAACGACCGTTCGGCCGACGTGCTGCACGGGATCACGCGCGCCAGCGTGATGGATCTGGCGGCGGACTTGGGCATTCCGGTCGATGTCGGGCCGATCTCGGTCGACGAGATGCACGCCGCCGACGAACTCTTCTTCACCGGCACGGCGGCGGAAGTCACGCCGATCGCCTGCGTCGACGACCACATCTACGACGTTCACCGGCCCGTCACGGTCCGGCTGCGCGACGCCTATGCGCGCGCGGTCGCGGGCGAGGATCCGAACCACCCGGACTGGGTGACCTTCGCTCGCGAAGCCAAGCCCGCCGCCGCCGCGCGCTAGCAACTGCCGCGGCGCGTTAAAGCGCTTCGATCGCCGCGGCTAACGTGAAGTCGCGCTCGGTGAGGCCGCCCGCGTCGTGCGACGAGAGCGTCAGGGTCACGAGGTTCCACGAGATCGTGATGTCCGGATGATGGTCCTGCGCGTTGGCCGTCGCCGCGACCGCGTTGACGAATGCGAGCGAGCCGTTGAAATCGCCGCGGTCGAAGCGCTTCTCGATCGCGTTGCCGCGATGGTGCCAATCCGGCAGCGCCTCCAGGCGCTTTGGGATGTCCTCGCGTGGGATCAGACTCATACGATTCCTTTCGCTTGCAACTCGGCGAACGAAGCGTCGAACGCCGAAAGGGTCGACTCGATCTCCGATTCACCGTGTTCGCTCGAGAGAAACATCAGTTCGTTGGGCGAGGGCGCGAGCAAAACACCGCGATCGCGCATCGCGTGATAGTAGGCCGCGAACGCGACGCGGTCCGCGCGCGAACGCTCGTCGTAGTCGCGTACCGGGGGCCCGGCGCGAAACGCGAAATCGACCATGCTGGCGAACTGGGTCACCGCGAACTCGATGCCGCGGCGAGCGAACGTCGCGCGCATGCCGTCGGCCAGTGCGCGCGCACGCGCTTCGAGCCGGGCGTGGAAGTCCGGTTCGCTTTCGATCAGATCGAGCGTGCGGTGGCCAAGGGCGACGGAAAACGGATTACCGGAAAACGTCCCGCCGGTGAAGCCGGCACCGCCGGGCGACAGCGCGGCCATCACGTCGGCGCGGCCGCCGAAGGCCGCCAAGGGAAAACCGCCGCCCATCACTTTTCCCAGCGCCGTCAGATCGGGCGCGCGACCGCACCAGCCCTGTCCGCCGCCGAGGCCGACGCGCAGCCACGTGATCACCTCGTCGAAGATCACGAGCGCCCCCGCGTGCCGCGCGCGCGCGAAGAGCCCGTCGATGAAGCCGGGCCGCGGCAAGACCAAGCCCATGTTACCCACGATCGGTTCGACCACGAT
>Ga0209611_10011056_pt1 | contig 13126 bp, 13 predicted proteins | sample S1TSphgellanicum_3_FD_187693 | JGI IMG/M metagenome (GOLD analysis project Ga0209611, IMG submission 187693) | Host-associated microbial communities from peat moss isolated from Minnesota, USA - S1T2_Fc - Sphagnum magellanicum MG (SPAdes) (version 2) | ecosystem: Host-associated > Plants > Peat... | reverse complement strand
CCCACCTCCCCACCTCCTCTACTACTAATTATGATGAATATACCTAGTAAGTTATTGTCTGTCTAAAAGATAAGCATGGAAACTGGAGGTTGTCAGTGTGGCTGTGATTGGAAGTATTATTTACTGGGTGTCAAACTGTGGATGAGTTCATGAAGCATGATTTCAATTTTTGCATGTATCCCTCCCTCATCTGGCAATTAGGTGTATGAGATAGACACAAGTTGACCAACATTTGGAGGAGCCTTTGTTCTTGCGACTACCACTTATCTAAACGATTTTACCTGTGGTGGAGTCTGGAATCTGGACTCGTGGAGTCAAAGTGTTGTTGAAATCTTGGCAAAAAAATTTCCCTTCATAATGGCTAAAGATCCTTGTTTTTTTTTGGGGGTTTGCAAATGTCAAAAATATATATACACAAAAAAGTTATAAAAATATAGCCAGATTTTACATCAGGTTCCACTAGGTAGCAAACAATACAGAAGGATGCTTAAATGTTTTTACATTCATATTGTGCTTTTAGCTAAATTTGGTTGTAAATTGTCTTATGGACAATCATGCCAAATTTACAAATTTGGAAATAAGAAGTCACACTCCTAGTGGCGAGTCCACAATCACATCTCTTTCACTTCCACCACAAATGTGTTCATTGTGAAAACACACATAAGCTATTATTCACAGCACAGCGTGGAGATCACTCAGGTTTTGATTCACTGACATGATTTTAATTTTGAAAACCCACTTTGCTATTTCATTTTCTGAATCTCTAGACAAACTGTGCTATCTGGCCACAAATGGCCTCTCCCCCTTAGAATCAAGATTTTATCAGGATAATTGGTGATCTACAAAGAGAGTATCCTTGCTTGTCACCCAATACTGACACACTCTTCTTTGTATCAATTTCCGAAAGAACACAATGGTGGCAGAAGAAGAAGTAGATGTGAAATTTTCTTTACCCACCAAACCCAGAGCATATTGATTTCAACACAAGCAGAAGAAAAGCTATCAATCTTTTGGGCATTCTTTTCTCTGTTACTTTTTGGGAGCTCCTCATGAACTTACTATAAATAGGCCCCAATCGAAAATATCTTTACGAAACCCATTGAAGGGAAGAATTACAATATAGAGAGAACAAGTCTCAGAAACCCACACATTTCTTCATCCTTTTTCATTGCATTAAAACAACCTACCCAGTTTTTTCTAGTGTATCCAGGGAACTCTTTTCAAAGCATAAAAAGCCAGCGAGCTTTTTCAAAAGTGTAATGTCCACAGAGGCAGGCATTTCATTTTTCTAAAGGTCCACCACTTTTTTCATTTTTCCCTGATACGCAGCAGGTCTCTGGCAGGTACCCACCAGATATTTATAAATATTTAGGATATATATAAGCAATCTAAATGGATTTAGCGGTTTTTACCATGATCCCAATGTGGGGGGGGGGGTCCATTCACGCTGGCTGCAAATGTGTGCACCTGCCAGAAAAGAGTGTAATAATATGATCTGACTGGTCCTCCTTGTTTCTGATTGGTGAATCATAATGATTGGTCCAGGTAGTTGCTATTAGTAGTTTCCCACCTATTTGCAGTCCAAATTTGAGTTTTATGGGTGGGGTTACAAAAAATTATGGGTGGGGTTTTTTTTTTTTAAAACGTAAACTTGGATGTGAGAAATATTTTTGCAGCATCACAAACTGAGCACCGCTGCGGATTCCGAGTGCAACTTAATTTTAGAGGATTAAGTTCCTCTTACTTCCAGAAAGCTCAATTGCGGGTAAGCTGGTTTTGAGGACCCCGCCCTCCCTCCCAGCAAAGCTTAAGAAGAACATCATTTAGAATGAATGCAATTCTGCCTCAATTCCAAATAAAGAAAGAAGAAGATTAGAGCGAATCGATGCAGAAATGCAGCGCAGCTCCCAAATTTTGACTTGGGTACTATTAATATGCCCAGATCTTTTGCGTGGATTTTCCAACAATTGATTTCAAGTGGGATGTGAATTAAATACCGCAAATTGGTCCCCCGCGCAAGCTGTAAGTGTACGTTTTGTAAGTAAAAGCTTCTCTCCTGGGGGCCGCCTTGGGCAGCATTGACGTGGTTAGGTGAGTATCGACCACCGGTACAATGGTGACTGCAATAGAACCAAGTCAATGAAGAGCTGCAATGATAGCCGAGCCGCCTATTGTTGTGCTGACAATGAGGATTTCCGGATGTCTCATTTCGTTTGTAGAGCCCCCGTTTATTACACGGATTCATCTGTAAGGGAAGGGCAGGTCTACACCAGGGCTGTGCGGTTATCCGGAGGTTCCGGTTCCAGTTACCCGGAACCGAACTGAGGTTCCAGAACCACGGAGAACCAGAACCGGGAGTATTTGCAGGGTTTATAATTGGGGGGAGGACGGACCCCCCCCCCGGTTTGCAGGGGTTCAGTTACTGGAATTGGAACCCGATCCGCTTCAGAACTAGGGTAACCGGCCTATAACTGATTGCCTGCCTATGACCGAACACTTTGGCAGATCTTTCTCAATTCTTCTCCATTTTGAGTGATATTATAGGAGCGCCTTCTCAAGCTCTACAAGTCATCTTGGAAATGGAAAGCCAAAGAACCAGTCAAAAAAGAGCAGTAAAGAAAACACATTTTTTCGAATTGCAATACGCATTTTTTTTCTTTCTTCTTCATTTTGACCCCTACTACTTTCAAACCTCGTAACTTTCTTATCTATTATTCATTTTAAACGATTTAAAGTGATATAGGAGTGCCACATGAAGTTTTACAAATCATCTTTGAACTTTAATAGCAATAGAGCAACATACAAGGAATTTTTTGGGTGTTTGAGAACTAACCTTTGTAGTGTTCGATTGTTTGTTTTTTTGAATTCTTGACCCTCTCTACTTTGGGGGTTGTAACTTTCTCAATTTTATTTCATTTTTTATCATTTTTAATGCATCAGATGTGTCAATAAGAAGGGTTCAAGTTTTGTTTGGACATAAAAAACAATGGAGCCCTCCCCTTGGATCTAACCTACCTTGAACGCCTAAGTGTTCGATCACCAATTGATTTACCTTAGCACAAAACTAAACTCGGACCAAATTTTTTCAAAAAATTGGTTTTGGTTTTGGTTATCTTTTAAGGTTTATAGTTTGCAGTTGACTTGTTCATTGTCACCATCCCTCATTGACTTCTTTTTTGGTGTTTCTTGGCTTGAAGCTTGTTTCATGTTCACCAATTCACAAAATTTGTAGAACTTATAGGTTAAATGGTTTATGGTGCAATGGTCCACCATCATAGGGCAATGGTTTAAGGTGTTTTATGTACACAAAACTCAAAGGCTTTCAAGATATTGCAAATAATGACAAATACGCAAGTTTTGTCATGGTACATTGTTCACTAACTTGCTCTTCTTCCTTGTCACGATGTTGTTCGTGATCGCCATACTTTTGGTGACGCGCTCCCAAGTCCTTAGTTAGCCCCAAGTTAGGGCTAAATCACTCAAGTTACGGAATTAAGGAGGACTCGGGGCACGCTCCCAGCTCTTAGCACTAAAAGGGGTAGAAGGGCGTGCTAAAGCTCCGGGATTGGACTAGGAAAAGGGACAAGCTATTCATTCACTCGAACCTGCATCAAACCAACCAACAAGTTGGTTAGTTCGCATTCTGGAGCACCTTTGGTGCTAGGACAAGCCACGAGCAACCTCGGACTCACTTGACTCACCACGGCCCGAATTCAAGGGAAGCCACCACCTTCCCCCATATAGTATTATTTGCATCTCACCATTGCACTTGCATCTGAATGACACTTTTTCCCGAGACTCCCAAAGTGAAGTCCCAAAACTGTCCCGGTTTGTACTCCTGGGACTTTGGGCGTTCATAACTTCTCACTCTAACCTCCAATTGGGACGAGGTCTAAAGCAAACTTGTAGCCCTCTTCAAGATCTTTCCAACAGTGTGTCGCACTCCACCTACACACACCGGAATCGGGTCGATTCCCGACTTTTAGTGGTCGGGAGTCAAATTGCTAGTTTGACTCCTGACCTTTCTTTTGACCATAATTTGTACTGCAGATGTCCAAATGGCTCATGGGAGGCCATTTTGGACATCTAAACTTCAAGACCTTTCCAACAGTATAAAGAACATATCAATGCAAGGTGTTTTGACCCCTACAATTGCATTCTGAGTTTTCAGGAGTCCCGGAGGACTCCCAAATCCCATCTTCGGGAGTGTGAGTGGCGACCTCACACTTCCCTCAAAGTGGGGTTGTGACATTTGGTCTTCTTCCTAATTGTGATGTTGTCCATGATCACCTTGGTCTTAATCTTCTTGTTGATTGTGTTATTGCCCCTAACCACAAAGTTGATTTTTTCTTTTGTGGTGTTTCGCAATAGCAGTCATGATGATGGTGCTCATGTGACTAGTCATGGCAACATGTTTAGCAACATTACATTTATCATCATTTTGATTGTGGCCATTGTTTTTTTTTCTAATAAGCTACTCTTGGTCATGTTCATGATAGTGATGTTGTTCATGATTGCCTTACTTTTGGTCTTCTTTCTGATGTTGTGATGCAATTTGTGATCGCCCTGATTTTGGTCTTTTTCTTGATAGCAATGTTATTCATGATTCACCCTAATCATGGTCATCTTCCTAATTGTGATGATATTCATGGTCGCCCTAGTTTTGGTCCTTTTTTTAATCACAATGTTATTCGTGATTTCCTTACTCAAGGTCATTTTTTTATCGTGAATCTATTCATGGTCACCCTAATCATGGTCATCTTTTTAATTGTGATGATATTCATGGTCGTCCTAGTCTTGGTCATTTTCTTAATCGCAATGTTACTCGTGATTTCCTTAGTCAAGGTCATTTTCTTGATCATGAATCTATTCATGGTCACCCTACTTTGGATCATCCTTTTAATTGTGATGTTGTTTGTGATCACCATGCTTTTGGTCGTTTTCTTCATTATGATGTTCATGATCACCTTACTTTTGGTCATCTTCATAATCATGATGTCATGATCGCTTTGCTCTTAATCCTCTTCCTAATCATGATGTTGTTCATGATAGCCCTATTCTTGGTCCTCATTTTGATTGTGATGTTCATGTTTGCCTTGTTTTACGTCCTTTAATTATTAATTGTGATGTGGTTTGTGATGGCCTTGCTTTGGGTCTTCTTATAAATTATGATTACTTCATTCTAAATCTTATTCTTGATCGTAATGTTGTTCATAATCGTCTTGCTCTAAGTTTTTTTATTAAGTCCATGGATGATTTGTTAGTTCACCTTAAAGAAGTGATTTGCCCCAATGAACCCAAATTGAAGGTTGATTGTGTGATTCTGCATCACTTTTTGTGTAATTGCAAGCACCACCCCATTAAAGAATTCTACAACTAAAGATGTTACACAACAATGAATTCTGTTTAAAAAGGTCTAGCCCCACCCCATCTTCCATTTCCTCTTCTTTTGGTAGTTTCACCCCTTACACTAAGGATAATTTTCAATAAAAATAATTTGAAAAGGATTGGCATTATTCATAATTAAAAAGTTGGTGTCATTGTCTTATATTGAAGCTCCATTTTTAGGAGGCTACTTTTGAAACATAATCCTTGTTTTAATTTTCCATCTAAGCAAGCTTTTGTCAATGAAATCTTGCATAAGATTATAAAAAAGACTAAAAATATATATATGTTTCTCCAACCCTTGAGTCTTGTAATTCTTTTACTATGTCTTTTGAGCTATGGATGTCTAGAACATGAATGGACACATTTATCTTCATTGTGCATTTTTTGAATGAGTTTTAGGAGCCTTGTTATGTAACAGTTGGTTTTTTGAAATAATAAAAACTTTTGGGAATTCAATGGCTTTGCAAGTAAACGTACTTGCAAAACATGTGTTTGGATTATTGCACATATCAAAGATGAAGGGATAATTTTTCAACCATGACCCAAGCTTTGATTTTTGTTGTTTCATGTGAAAGGTTGGGTTTGGCACAACCATTTGTGGGGTCATGTTGGGGGCATGTTATCTCTAAATTCCAATGACATAAGAATTAGTTTATATGGGGTTATTTGTAAAAAGTTTTGTATGTTGTTTCTACATGACCATTTTGGTTGTATGGTTGTCCTTGGATGACTATAAAAAAAATTCAGAAATAACTAACTCATTTTCTTATTAACTTTCATAATAACTACCTCCATTTTATAACTACCTGTTTTTATTTTCCTATCCACCAACATGGATTAAAAAAAAAAAATCAATATGTGTCTTTTCATGTCCATGAAATGTATATTAGTTTAAATTAAATTTGACATTGACATAAATGTATGAAAGCATTAAAAAAAAATTAAAATACTTGATCGTCACTGGTAGTGCGCATATTTGTGTTGGTTTAACCACTATTTCCATCAAGGGTGCATAATTTATTTTGTAGAAGATTGTCACATGGACCAAAAAGAATGGGAAGAGTCAACAAGAATGGCACAAAGCATGTTTGTATAGTGGTGTGCCCCCAAGAAAGTTCAAGACTTTGGTCAAAACTAAGTTTGCTTCCAAAGTTATTTTGTTTCAAAAGACATTTGAATTCAAGCACACTATTGCCTTATGTTATGGACGACAACAATGATTGGCATTTCAAGGCCATGTGCCAAGTCTTCAAATTTGGTCTATACCCCAAGTTGTTGCAAATACTTTGGGTCCCATGGTTCAATAATGTATATTGAACCAAAACCGAAGTTATCAAGGCTAGTTTTAATGCCCTTGCTTCAACAATCTCATTAGTAGTTTAAATGCAAGTGGATTGTTACACACCTAAATCCAATGAGACTTAAGACTTTGATGGTGAGTTCCAAATCCTATAACAATGCATGTAGAAATAGGTGATAGTAGTTTTGGAACCCTTCCTTTCATTCATGTTTTTTTTTCAACTTAACAAAGGTCATAACATGTTAGCATTAATGTTAGATCCCCATTACAAAGGGTTGGGGTTGGTCATTCAATATGTTGGTAAGCAAAAGGTTTTTCATGTTATAGATAAATATGATAAGAGGTATTAATTTTGCTCTTTCTTTGTGCATATAAGATCTTGAACCTAAATAATGCAAATGAAAAAGGCCCATGTAGTTCTACATCCCAAAGTTTCCAATCTGCAAGTTTGTAATATGATGTTATGGAAGATGATGATGATATGGCACTATCTATGGTGAAAGAACAACTAACCCATTTTAAGACCAAGAAAGTCAATGAAGAGGAATGTAAAGATCCATTAACATGGTGGAAAACCCACCCTTAGTGCATTTTTCCTATGTTGGGTTTGTAGCCCCACAAATATTGGGGATTGTGGGGTTTGAGATTTAGGTAGAATTTATTTTTTAGCATTGTAAGCATTTACACAAACCAACAACATTTTTACTTGGGCATGGATAATCTTGAGATGTTTATAAACATCTACAAGAATTGGCATGATGATGTTAATGGGGATCTTCTTAATGTGAAGCCCCCTTTGGGTATGCACTCTAAATCATTACATTTCATTTCAATTTACATCTTTTATGTCAATTATTATGTTATAATATGGTTTCATTCTTTTGTACTGAGTTTTGTTTGTAGTTGCTTGTGATTTTGTTCCCAAATTACATGACGGTGTTTGCAACTTTGAAAGGGAAAAAACAATGTCATCCACTAAGATTCTTATTTCAAGATGATGTATATTTAATTGCATGTTTGACCGTGGACCATCCCAAAAGTTTTAAAAAGAGGAGGAATTGACTTTCTTCTTATGGTTTGCATTGTTGTTAGTGTTTTTTACAATGAATTTTTCATTTATTGATTTTTTAAAAGTTGTTTGTTCTACCTTACAATGAGGTGGCCACCATGGCTCAAAGTTTAAATTGTATTTGAAATATTCAATAATTATTATTTTTCTATATTAATAGCCAACAACCTGGTGGCCAAAAGGTGTAACTTGTAAGTTGCATTTTGTTGAATTTTCAAGATCTTTTGATGTGGTAAACAACCTACCAACCGAAAGGTGTAAGTTGTAAGTTGCATTTTGTTGATTTTTCCAATTCTTTTGCTATGGTTGACAACTTGGTGGCCACAAAGTCATATTTATAATTGACAATCTCCTTTTTGGAACACACTAAAATGTGTGTTGGTATTTTCAAACTTTTGTAAAGTCCAAAATTAAGTAAATATGTGTTATAAGTTATGTTTAGGATATGTGGGTCTATAGTTAAAGCTACATATGGCTATCCTTAAGTTATGTAAGCTATATCTAAATCTTATATATTAATTCACTACGTCCGTTCGTCTGTCTATCTGATGGGGGTTTTGGGGGGTGGGGGAAGGAGAGGCCGGTGAAGCAATGGGCGACCGGTGTCAGTCTGTGACGGGGGTTGGACCACCACAGTTTCCGTGTACAAACCGTCTCCATAAAGCATTGCAGCCGTCCGAAGGGTAGGAATGACGGTCGAATCACATCCCTCTCCCACCACACCAGAGGCGGATATAAAAACCTTCCCCTCCCCCCCCACTACCGAAAGAACCGACGGTTATATAGAGGAGCGTGTTTTCGGAAATTTCCAAAACTTTCGAAAACCAAGGTTCAAAATGTCAAAACCAGGGTTTTGGGTTTTCTCGCATCGGGTAAGGGAGTAAATACCCGGACTGATAACCTGAGGGTACACACGGCTGGTTCTGAGATTCGCACAACGTCGGTCAAGACCACTACGCGTTCGGGGTGGCTGGAGTGGCGTAGCCACGGGTGTCCGAAGGTCACAGATACCACTAGTTATAATTAGACTATGTAGGCTACCCCTAAACTATATGGGCTATGCTTAGGTTATATCTTTAAAATTATACATACATTATGTAAGCTTATATCTAGGCTATACTTAAGCTATATAAGGCTATAGTTTGGCTATGTTTAAGGCTATATGTAGGTTATATAAGCTATGTAGAATTATATTTAGGCTATACCTAGGCTATGTAGGGCTATAGTTCGACTATACCTAAGCTATGTAAGGCTATAGTTAAAGTTATACCTAGTGTTATAACTAAGTTATGTAAGGCTAATATTTAAGCTATGGATGATATACCTAAGGTTATACTTAGGCTATGTAGGGTTATATTTCAGCTATACCTAAGCTATAAGGCCTTAACTAGGGCTATACCTAGTGTTATAACTAGGTTATATGCAAGGCTAATACTTGGGTTATGGAGGCTATGGAGGATATACCTAGGGCTATACATAGCCTATGTAAGTTACATTTAAACTATGTAGGGCTATATTTAGGCTATACAAGGCCCATGTAAGCTATGTAATTAGGCTATGTAAACTATGCCTAGGTTATATGTAGGGTTATATGTAAGTTGTATGTAGGCTATGTAGGGCTATACCTAGGTTATACTTAGGTTGTGTGAATTTTGCTTAGGTTTTTCCAAAAGCTATATGTAAACTTTGTATGGTTATACCTAAGCTATATCTAGGTTATAACTTAGCAATGTAATTAGCTATATATAAAGTATAACTAAGATATGTAAGGTGAAATTTAGGCTATGTAAGTTATGCATGGGTTATACCTAGGGTTATATGTAAACTATATAAAGGGGTAAATGCAAGCTATGGTGGCTCACTCTTGGACAATTTAAAACTCCTTACAAGTGCTTGGGAAATTCATTAAAAAATGTTCAATGGACATGGTTGTTATTTTTTAAAATGTCATTATTGTAATCTTTGACTAATAAATGTTCAATCATTTAAAAATCCTCAAATCTACATCAACACTTACATTAACATAAATTGATGTCATTTTTCAATTTGGAAGTCCTAAAAGGACAACCCACAAGATTCATATGAATATTGCCCCAAATAAAAATTTCAAAAACATATGCTTTTGGGACAAAAAATTTGAAAAACAAACAAAAATTGCAACTCATAAGGACTTATGAAAATATGGTCCAATTTTAACCATTCAAAAGTTCCTAACTATTAAATGGTTAAGGTTTTCAAAAAGAAGATTCCTTATTTGAATTTATCATCTCATAATACATCATATATTGAGTCCCAATAACAAATTTGGAATGTGAATCAATTTTTTTTTCCATTTTGTGATGTTTTAATCAAACAACCAATCCATATTTTTCAACTTCAAAAGTCCATTGCTACTCACAAATGTTTTTTATCAATAAATAACCACATAGTTCTTTTCATAATAATGTTGTTAGTCTAGATCCAAGTCCCAATTAGTAGATCTAAGGATATATTAATCACTATATGCATTTGAATGAAGGGTACCTAGGAATAATTGATCATTTTTGTCCAAAAGTGAGTCACTCAACCTTGCATTCACCCAAGGTTATATCTAAGCTATACATAGGCTATGTAAATTATATGCAAACTACACCTAAACTATGTAGGGTTATTCCTAGGGCAATACTTAGGCTATGTATGGAATACCTAGTGCTATATATTAGCTATGTAGGGCTATACATAAACTGTGACATAATGTTACATATAGAGTATGTAAAGTTACACCTAGGTTATATTTAGGTTATATCTAGGCTATGTACAATGTCTAAACTTTGTGTACATAGGTTATATAAACAATGTAAGCTATATATATAATAAGATGACTACTAGTCATGTAGCCATAATCATAATCATTAAAATGACTATAGTCAAATCAATAGCAATGACTAATGTTCTTATATAACTACATGATTAAATTTGGATCTTAGTTGCAAAATGTCATAATCATAAAAACCATTTTTTCTAGTAATGATATCCTCAAAGATTTTTATGCATATGTATGAAAATATAAACTTATCATGGGCGTCTTCAAGTTTGCACCAATCCATATTTTGCATTTAAGCATCATTTCCTCCCAATAGGTGTCATAAATGACATCCAACAACCAACCCCAATGAAAAAACCATAAAAATATACTAAGATTGTAAATATGAATATATGAGCATTCAAATGAAAGCTCGTGAAGCTTAGCTTGTCATTCATTGATGATTTTTTTGTGAATAAAATTCATCCATTTTTCACCTATAAGAAATATTGAAGTTGTTCAAGAATGTTCCTTGGACACTATGCTTTTATGAGAGCTTCATTGAAGTAACTTCCCAAATAGATGCAAATGAAAGTAGTCTTTCCAATTCTTCAATTTATTAAATAGAAATATGAAGTACAACCTTGCACATTAGCTTTTTGAACGAGGAGACAAAATAAATGGATATATGTTGTTATTGTAGAAATTTTATTCTTAGGTTTGACATTCCAATGTGGCATATTGTATAAGTGTTTTCTCTCAATATTTTATTGCAATTAAGATTTACATTAACATATGTAGTTTAAAAGTATATTTTTGGCTTTATCCTTTAATGTTATAGATGGAAAAAGGAAACTTTAAGATTACCAATTGATATAATCTTTCCATGACCTGTAATATTATCATTAAATGTTATACCCTACATCCAATGGTGTTTTATGACAGTAATGCCAAGTGTGTTTGTGATGCATTCTCTTTGCAGTGCCAAGAAGGCATTTCAAAAAATCAACTTCTACTATGATTTTTTTTGTTATAGTTTTCTAAAAGACTTTTAACTTTTTTATTACAAAAGAAAAAAATGGAAAGTTCAAACCTTTTTACATCGAATTGGACTTTAAAAAGTGGGTGATTCTTCATGCTACAAGAAGTGTCAAGTTGTCAAAACCTATCGTCATGTCCATGTTATCCACTTTAACAATAGCATAAGGAGACCTGCATCAAAGCATCTAGAGTATCCATCCACCTTAAAAAAGCCTCCATATAATCTTAAAGGCCACTCTCCTTGTGATTCATGTATCGTACACATCATTAGTGGACATGTCCAGTGCATGCAACTTCCCTACAAATTGCTTTCAAAGTGGAGAATAAAATGATCTTGAGTGACAATGAAAAGCATTTCATCCAAGTATTGATTGTAGCATGTTTCACTAAGATATTTTGCACAACTTGAGTCCAGGCTTTCTTGTGGTCCTAAACTACTAATTTTTTGCATGTCTTGTGGGGAAAATCAAATACCCACAATACATATGACCCTTTATGTTTAAGTGTGGAGGTCCAAGAGCCCCCTACAAATACAGTACAGGTCTGTTGGTGTTTCATGTTTGGGATATGGGGACTTGATTATTTTTGGGTTTAAGGGTTTTGTTCACCCACAATGATCCCAATGGTAATATCCAATGGTGTTCCCACTTTGATCTCCATTCGCTCTTTAACTTTGTCACAAATGCATTGCTCAACGTTCCTTGTCTCAATCTTATAGTTCCCATGTGCCCCCATCCCCACACGTGTTCCTTAATCTTATCTCAAATGCCTCGCCAAATGTTCCCTATGTTGTTCCCACATTTCCTACATGTCCTCCACATATGTTCCTTAATTACATTCTCTATTAGTGTGGCCTGTGCCATTGGCCCAAGTGTTACCACGTCCTCAACTGATTTTTCCTTCTGAAACCTGGCTTTTTGGAATTTATTTGAATTTTCAGCTGCAGAAATCACTTCAAATTCAATATCTCCCACATTCTGAATCCAAGTCTTACCAAACAAATTCCATTTAATTCTGCTCATCAAGATCTTTCCAACAACATCAAAGGCACATTCCAATTCCTCCAAAAAATTTCATCTACAATTTAATTTCATTTTCAGTGAAGAAATCATTCAATATTCAAGAACTTTTGCACCGCAAGTCCAAATGCCATGAAACCAAACCCATGCACCCCTCTTCCTGAAGAGCTTTCCAAAGAGACTAAGAACACAATCTGAAGCATCTAGTGTGGCTTGTGCCATTGGCCTAAGTGTTACCATGTTTTCAACTGATTTTTCCTTCCAAAACCTGGTTTTTTGGAATTTATTTGAATTTTCAGTGACAGAAATCACTTCAAAATCAATATCTCCCACATTCTGAATCCAAGTCTTATCGAATAAGTTCCATTAAATCCTGCTCATCAAGATCTTTCCAACAACATCAAAGGAACATTCCAATTCTTCCAAAATTTCCAGCTAAGACTTAATTTCATTTTCAGTGAAGAAATCATTCAATTTCAAGAACTTTTGCACCACAAGTCCAAACGCCATGAAACCAAGCCCATGCA
>Ga0209611_10011055_pt1 | contig 13127 bp, 8 predicted proteins | sample S1TSphgellanicum_3_FD_187693 | JGI IMG/M metagenome (GOLD analysis project Ga0209611, IMG submission 187693) | Host-associated microbial communities from peat moss isolated from Minnesota, USA - S1T2_Fc - Sphagnum magellanicum MG (SPAdes) (version 2) | ecosystem: Host-associated > Plants > Peat... | reverse complement strand
TCGCCGGCTGCAAACTCGGACCGGATTATCGGCGACCCGACACGGGCGCGCCGGCAGCGTACCGCTTCGATTCGCCGTCAGATGCCGCGTCACTCGCCGATGAAGGCTGGTGGCAGGTGTACCAGGACCCGGTGCTGCAGCAGCTGATCCGCGCGGCGCTGTCCGGCAACTTTGATGTGCGCATCGCGGCCGCGCGCGTCGACCAGGCACGCGCCCTGCTCGCCGTGGCGCGCGTGGCGCAGTTGCCGAAGGCGTCGGTGACGGCGGGGGCAGAGCACGCCAGAACCTCGAAGTACCAGCTGCTGCCGGGCGAGCCGGCGGTCGGCACGCTCTATGACGTCGAAGGCAGCATGTCGTATGAGATCGACTTCTGGGGCAAGTACCGGCGCGCCACCGAGGCGGCCCGCGCCCAGCTGCTGCAGTCGGATTTTGCCCGCCAGGATGTCATGGTGGGACTGGTCGCCAGCGTCGCGACGGCCTACTTTACCTTGCAGTCGCTCGACCAGCAGCTGCAGATCACCAACCGCACCGTCGCCACCCGCCAGAAGTTCGTCGACCTGACCAGCGCGCAGCACGATCGCGGCACGGTGTCGGAACTGGACGTCGCCACCGCCCAGGCGCAGCTGGCGATCGCCGAGGCCAACCTGCCCGAACTGCAGCGCCAGATCGGACTGACGGAAGACCAGCTCAGCGTGCTGCTCGGCCATAACCCGGACGCGGTGCTGCGCCAGCCGCTGCCGGCAACAGCGCCGGCCGACGCCAGTGCTGCCGACGCCAGTGTTGCCGATGCCAATGCGATGCCGGTGGTGCCGGTGCCCGCCGCCGGGCTGCCCTCGAGCCTGCTCGAGCGCCGCCCGGACCTGCGCGCAGCCGAACAGAACCTGGTGGCAGCAAACGCGCAGGTCGGTGTCGCCAAGGCGAACCTGTTTCCCACCATTACCCTGACCGGCGCCGGCGGCGTTGCCAGCGGCGCGCTGTCGAGCCTGTTCAGCGGTCCGGCGCGCCTGTGGTCGTTCGGCGGCAACGCGCTGCAGCCGCTCATCGATCCGCAGCGCAACCTCTACCAGCTGGACCTGGCGGATGCACAGAAGCGCGAAGCGCTGCTGCAATACCAGCGCAGCGTGCAGGGCGCCTTCCAGGAAGTCTCCGACGCGCTGGTCGCGCGCCAGCAATACGCCGAGATCCTGAAGCAGGAGCAGGCCTGGGTCACCGCCCAGCGCAGCGCCGAGGCGATCGCGCTGGCGCGCTATCGCGTCGGCTACGCATCCTATTTCGACGTCATCGACAGCGACCGCGACCTGTTCAGCGCCGAACTGTCGCTGTCGGCGGCGCACCTGAATACCCTGCTCGCCGGCGTGCAGTTGTACCGCGCACTGGGCGGCGGCTGGCAGACCGAGAAGTGATTCATCCCACCGCCCTGGTTCACGATAGCGCGCGGCTGGGCAAGGATTGCATCATCCATGCCCATGCGCTGGTGACGCAGCATTGCGAGCTCGGCGAAGGCGTCGTGGTACACCCGTTCGCCGTGATCGGCGGCGATCCGCAGGACCTGTCCTTCGACGCCGCCACGGCCTCCGGCGTAGTGATCGGCGCGCGCACCGTGATCCGCGAGCACGTCACCATCAGTCGCGCCACCCGCAGCGGCGGCGCCACCGAGGTCGGTGCGGAATGCTTCCTGATGGCGGGCTGCCACGTGGCGCACGACTGCCGCATCGGCAGCCGCGTGGTGATCGCCAATGCGGTGCTGCTGGCCGGCCACGTGCAGGTCGGCGATCGCGCCTTCCTGGGCGGTGGAGCAGTGATTCATCAGTTCTGCCGTATCGGCGAAGGTGCGATGATCGGTGGTGGCGCGCGCATCTCGCGCGACATCGCGCCTTTCTGCCTGGCCACCGAACGCAACGCGGTGATCGGCCTGAACGTCGTCGGCCTGCGCCGTCGGGGCCTGCCGCGTGACGTGGTGGACGAGATCAAGCGCGCGTTCCGCGCGCTCGACACTCCGGTGGGCAACCTGCGCTCGATTGCCGCGGCAACGCTGCAGCACGGCGGCTTCAGCAGTGCCGAGGCGCGCAGCCTGCTGCAATTCTTCCAGGGTGGACGGCGCGGTTTCGCGCGCACGCGCCGCGGTGGCGCGCCCAGTGCGCAGGACGACGGCGATTAGCCGCAATCAACCTTCGGCCAGCGACTGCAGCAAGCCGCGCGCCGCCAGCGCCGCGAGCTGGAACACCCGCTCGAAGTCTGCCAGCCCGCCGTAGTACGGGTCCGGCACCTCGCGTATCGCCAACTGCGGCGCGTAGTCGAGCAGCAGGCGCACTCGATCACGCCGTGCGGCTGGAGCGAGCGCTACCGCTGCCTGGTAGTTTTTCTGGTCCATCGCCAGGATCCTGTCGAAGCGATCGAAATCCTGCACCACCAGCAGCCGGGCTCGCATCGCTGACATATCGATGCCGTGCGCCGCCGCGACGCGCTGCGTGCGCTCGTCCGGCGGACGACCGATGTGATAGCCGTGGGTGCCTGCCGAATCCGCTTCCACTGCAATCTCCGGCCAGCTGTGCCGCGCCAGTGACCGGAACACCGCCTCGGCTGTCGGTGAGCGGCAGATGTTGCCCATGCAGACGAACAGCACGCGCACCGGAGCGTTGGCCTCGCGCGGCGCCGGCCGCTGCTGCTGTTGCTGATTCTGCTGCTCCTGGGACATGTCGCGGCTGATTTTCATTGCATTTCTGACGAATTGACAGCGTTTGCGCTGCGCTGTCTGTACGAGGACGCACGGAGGGCAGCACGGCGCAGGCGTACGGTAGGCCGGTGAATCTCGACCTATGACAATGAATCAAGGCAACGCCGGCGTCTGGATCGACCATCGGCAGGCCCGGATTATCGGCCTGACAGCCGACGGCGAGGTCAGCACGGTGATCCTGTCAAAGGTCGAGAAGCACCTGGAGCGTGCGGGCGACTCGCCGATGAAAGGTGCGTATGAGGCGCTGCAGGTTCCCGCAGATGATCGCCGTCAACGTGCGCTGACCGGTGAGCTCAACATTTACTACGACGCGGTCGCAGCGGCGCTGCGCCATTACGGCAAGCTGCTGGTCTTCGGGCCCGGCGAGGCCAAGGGCGAACTGCACGCCCGGCTGTTGAAGGCGAACCTGGGTGGGCACGTGGACGCTGTCGAGACCGCTGGCAGGATGACGGACCGCCAGGTCGCGGCCAAGGTGCGGGCGCATTTCGAAGGTCGCAGCAGTTAGAATTGCGGGCTGCGGGGTTGGGAACTCATCCAGGTGACTGCACTCACTCGGCGCTTTGCGCTTGCTCCGGGCGACCTGCTGCGCGACGCGACCTACCGGCGGCTGTGGAGCTCGATTCTTATTTCGTCGTTCGGCGGGCAGGTGACGCTGCTGGCGCTGCCGCTGACGGCGGCGGTGCTGCTGCATGCGTCGGCGACTCAGATGGGTTTCCTGACCGCGATGGAACTGGTGCCATTCGTGCTGTTCTCGCTGCCGACCGGCGTGTGGCTCGATCGCGTGCGCAAACTGCCGGTGTACGTGGTCGGGGAGATATCGGTTGCCGCCGCGGTGGCCACGGTGCCGATCGCCTGGTGGCTGCACGCGCTGTCGCTGTCCTGGCTGTACGTCGTCGGCTTCGTGATCGGCGCAGTCAATACCACCGCCGGCAGCGCCGCACAGGTGGTGCTGACCCAGATCGTGCCGCGCGAGCGGCTGGTCGAGGCGCACGCCAAGAACTCGCTGGCGCAGTCGACCGCTGAAGTCTCCGGACCTGGCGCCGCCGGCGCGCTCATCAAGCTCACCGGCGCGCCGTTGGCACTGCTTGCCGACGCACTGCTGCTGCTGGTATCGGCATCGATCCTGCGTGGCGTCACGGTGAAGGAGACGCCGAGCGCTGCCAACCCGCCATTCTGGCCGGCGATGCGCGAAGGCCTGGACTTCGTGCGCGGCCACGCGCTGCTGGTGGCGATGGCGATCTGCGTCGGCGTGTTCCAGCTGTGCAGCCAGTCTGCCAACGTGGTGCAGATCCTGTTCGCCGTGCGCCTGCTGGGTCTGAGCGAGCGTGAAGTCGGCCTGAGCTACGTCGCGCTGGGTGCAGGCACGATTCTCGCCAGCGCCGTGGGTCATAGCCTGGCGCGTCGCTTCGGGCCAGGGCCGATGCTGGTGATCGGTTTCGGCACCAGCGCAGTGGGTTGGCTGCTGCTGGCGCTGGCGCCGCTGAACGCCTGGGGGCTGGTCGCTTTCCCGATGATGCTGTTCATCTACGGCATCGGCGCCGTATTCGTGTTCGTCAATTTCCTGGCACTGCGCCAGTCGGTGACGCCGGGCCGGATGCTCGGGCGCATGACCAGCACCATGCGCTGGCTGATCCTGCTGCCCGCCGGACCGGGCGCGTTGTGGGGCGGCTGGCTGGGTGAACACGCCGGACTGCGCGCCTCGCTCGGCTTCGCCGGTGTCACCGCGCTGGTGCTGGCGCTGGGCGCGTGGCGCCTGCCGGTGATCCGCAGCGTCCGGGCACTGCCGACGTTCAAGGCCGAGGCGATCGCACCATTATCGGGACGCTAGTCGCAGCGCAGTGCCCGTGGTGCGGTTACCATTGCGGGCACATAACGGATAACACCAGGGGAGACCACCAAGTGCTTTCGGACATTGAAATTGCCCAGCAGGCAACCCTTAAGCCGATTTCACAGATCGCCGACAAGCTCGGAATACCCGCTGCCAGCCTTGAAAGCTTCGGCCACCATAAAGCCAAGATCGATCTCGGCTTCATCGACAGCCTGGAATCCCGGCCGGATGGCAAGCTGATCCTGGTAACCGCGATCAGCCCGACGCCGGCCGGCGAGGGCAAGACCACGACCACGGTCGGACTCGGCGATGCGCTCAACCGCATCGGCAAGAAGGCCGTGATCTGCCTGCGCGAACCGAGCCTGGGTCCGGTATTCGGCATGAAAGGCGGTGCCACTGGCGGCGGCCATTCGCAGGTGGTGCCGATGGAAGACATCAACCTGCACTTCACCGGCGACTTCAGTGCCATCGCGCTGGCCAACAACCTGCTGGCGGCGCTGATCGACAATCACATTCACCACGGCAACGAGCTTGGATTCGACGTGCGTCGCATCACCTGGCAGCGCGTGGTGGACATGAATGACCGCGCGCTGCGCGACATCACCGTCGGTCTCGGCGGTCCTGCCAACGGCTTCCCGCGCCAGGACAGCTTCACCATCGTGGTCGCCTCGGAGGTCATGGCGATCCTGTGCCTCGCCACCAGCCTCGCCGACCTCAAGAACCGGCTCGGCAACATCGTGGTCGGCTACACCAGTCACTTCAAGCCGATCCTGGCGCGCGACCTGGCGGCGCATGGCGCGATGACCGTGCTGCTGAAGGAGGCCATCAAGCCGAACCTGGTGCAGACCCTGGAGAACAACCCGGCGTTCGTCCATGGCGGCCCGTTCGCCAACATAGCGCATGGCTGCAATTCGGTGTTGGCGACGCGTACCGCGCTCAAGCTCGCCGACTACGTGGTGACCGAGGCCGGATTTGGTGCAGACCTCGGCGCCGAGAAATTCATCGACATCAAGTGCCGCAAGTCGGGCCTGCGCCCCGCCGCCGCGGTGATCGTCGCGACGCTGCGCGCGCTCAAGTACCACGGCGGCGTCCAGCTGCGCGACGTCAACAAGGAAAACCTGGCGCTGCTGGAGAAGGGCATCGCCAACCTTGCACGCCACGTCGACAACGTGCGCAATCGCTACGGCCTGCCATGCGTGGTGGCGATCAATCATTTCAGCTTCGACACCGACGCCGAGATTGCGCTGCTGCAGTCGAAGATGGCGCCGCTCGGCGCCCCGGTGGTGCTGGCGCGCCACTGGGCGCAAGGCTCGGCCGGCGCCGCAGACCTGGCCCACGCGGTCGTCGACCTGGTAGACAAACACCCGTCGAAGATGACCTTCGTCTACGACGAGTCACTGCCGCTGTGGGACAAGATGAACGCGATTGCCACCAGGATCTATGGCGCTGCGGGCATCAGTGCCGAGCGCAAGGTGCGCGAGCAGATCCAGCAGCTGCAGGACCAGGGCTACGGCCACTTCCCGGTGTGCGTGGCGAAGACCCAGTACTCGTTCTCGACCGATCCGTCGGCACTGGGCGCGCCTTCCGGACACACCGTTAACGTGCGCGAGGTCAAGCTCGCCGCCGGCGCCGAATTCATCGTGATGATCTGCGGCGATGTCATGACGATGCCGGGCCTGCCGAAGGTGCCGTCCGCCGTGCGCATCGACATCGACGACAAGGCCAACATCATCGGACTGTCGTGATGCCAGCCCGGCGCGAGGTTCACGGGCGCGGGTTGCCGCTGGCGGCCCCGGTTGCTTCGACGGCGGCGCCGGTTGCGCCGGCGGCGCTGCCGGCGGTGCTGGCGGCGATTACCCTCATCAGCTCCTTGGAAACCCGCTCGTCGATCTCCGCTTCGTGCTGCAGCTGCACCGGGTAGCGCACCAGCGCATCCACGCCAGTGGCGGAAAAGCGCAGCTGCACCTGGGGTAGCGGACTGCCCACCGAGTTCGAGGCCGTGGTCTTTTCGATCTGCTTCGTCTGCCGCACGATCTCCTCGTGAAACTCCTGCACCACCTCGCTCACCACCGTCTTCAGCTGCTGCTTCAGCGCCGCATGGTCGGCGCCCGGGGGCAGCGCCAGCGTGATCTCGTGCCACACGAAGTTGACGCCGGGAATCTGCTTGAACAGGCCGCCCGAAGCCTGGAACACGATCGAATTGGCAAACGCCACCACCCGGCCGGTCGCGCCCAGCGGCCCCTGCGAATTCATTTCCATCAGGTGCATGCGCACCAACCCGAGGTCGATCACCTCGCCCGACACGGCGCCGATCTGCACCCGGTCGCCGACCCGTATGCCGTATTTTCCGATCAGGAAGAAATAGCCGACGATCGATACCAGCACGCTCTGCATCGCCACCGCGACTCCAGCGGTAAGCAAACCGGCGAAGGTCGCGAATGAACTCAGCTCGGTGACGAACGTGAGGCCGATGATCGCCACCACCAGCGTCCAGAGCGTCAATCTGCGCAGCAACAGCAACTGGTAGCGGCGACGCGGTTCCAGCGTATAGCGCACCACCAGCCGTCGCCACAGCTCGCCGGCGGCGAACACCACCGCCAGCATCGCCAGCAGGATGCCGACGCGCAGGCCAAGCGCCTTCAGTGCATCCTCGTACTCACGACTGGCAGCCTGATGCCAGCTCGCAAGATTGCGCCGATATTGCTGCAGCAGCACGCCTTCCTTGCTCAGCGGAATCAGGATGTCGGAAGTTTGCTTGAACAGCCACGCCAGCGTGTCGATCTGGTCGCGCACCGATTTCAGCGCCACTCCGTGCGCGCTGTCGGCCTGCGCCGCCAGCGCATCGCTGCGCGCCGACAACGCCTTCAGCTGCTCCACCGGCTTGCTGCGGATCTTGGCGAAAGTCGATTCCAGCGCGGCGGTGCTGCGGTCGATCGCCTTGATGGTGCTGATCTTCTCCGACAGCTTCAGTGCGTTCGAGGCCAGGTCCCAGATGCCCGCGCGCGCGCCGCCGGCGTTGCCTGCGGCTAGCAGCGGCACCGGCGCCGGCGCGGCGACGGCAGTTCTCGCGGGCGACGCGGCGCTGCTGCTCGCCGGCGTTGCCATCGCTGCCGAACCCGTCGGCACCGCGGCGGTCGTGGGCACCGACATCGCGATCGCGTCGATGTGCGCCTTGAGCGCATTGGCGCTGCCGCTGTTGGCAACGCTCTGGCTGACGAACTGCGCCATCGTGTCGAGCAGGTTCGCCCTCGCATCCATCATCGCGAGTTCCCCCTGCAGCTCGGCCAGCTTCTCGGCCAGGTCGCGAGTGTCGGCTTTCCCGGCGGCGGCCAGCTGTCGGCGGGTGGCTTCCATCTCCGACTCGACCTTCTGTCGCTGCACCACCAGCTTCTTCTGCAACTCATCGATCTGAGGCGAGGATGCGGTCGTATCGGTGCTGACCGTCGCGTTGCTGGCCTCGCTGCTCAGCAACTCCGCATTCGCCCGGGCGATGTCGAATGCCAGCGCGATCACCTGATTGGCGGTCTGCTGGTTGGCGTACAGGATCAGCAGGTCACTGGGCTGGCTCGCCGTCTGCTGCTGCGTCCCCAGTGTCCGATACCATTCGACCGTCTGGTCCAGTATCTGCACCACCTGCTCGCCGGTCAGCACGGACACATGCGAGCCACCATCCGGCGCGCCAGTCGCAACAGCCGCGCCGGCGACACCAGTCACGCCGGCCGCGCCGGCGGCACCACTTGCGCCGGCCGCGCTGGCCGCACCGGCGGCCAGGCTCAAGGCCAGTCCTGCCGTCAGGAGCGCACGCTGGATGATCATCCGCGGATGGTACAGCAGCCGCCGGCGCGTCGAGCGGCGTGCTACTTATTGACGCTGGCGGCTCCCGCCGTGCAGACCACTTCGTCCTGGGAACCGGTTCCGCCGGAGCAGCCGATGCCACCGATGATCCTGCCATCGGCAACCAGCGGGATGCCGCCGCGCGACGCGACGATGTCATCCAGCGTCAGCGAGTAGTTGAACCCTGATTTCTGTATCGCATCCTCGAACAGACGGGTAGCGCGTCGGAATTTCACCGCGGCGCGCGCCTTGTGCTCGCTGATCGCGATCGACGCCAGTTGCGCGCCATCCATGCGCACGAAGGTCACCAGGTTGGCGCCCGAGTCGACCACGGCAATGTTGATCGGCCAGCCGCGCTTGCTGGCCTCGGCCACTGCCGCCTGCACCGCAGCCTGGGCACCCTGCAGCGAGATCGGCGCACCATACGGCAGGTTGAATGGCATCTTGTCGGGAATCGCATCGAGCGGATTGGCGGGTGCGGGCGCTGGCGCGGGTGCTGCAGCAACCTGGTCGGCGGCATGGCCGATGCTGGCGCCGAGCAGCACCGCAGTCACCAGTGGCGCTGCAGCGCGCCGTATACGGGTGCAGAAACTCATCATTGGATCCTCCCCTGGATGTTTCGGTCGCTCATTTTAGCCGGCACGCGCGCGATCGCGCTCACAGTTCGCACCTTCAGGCCGCGATATTCTGCGCCTCCAGCGCCTGCAGTACCTTGCCGTGCTCGGCAAGCAGTTTGTCGATCAGCACCCGGGCCTCATCCAGCTTGCCGGACGCCGCAGCGACCTCGACTTCCTTGCACAGGTCCGCAAACGCCATCGCGCCGACGTTGGCACTGCTGGACTTGAGCGCGTGCGCGGCCTGGCGCAGGCCTTCCGCATCGTTGGACGCCGCCGCCGCCCGGATGGCATCGGTGAGCGCGAGCGAGCTGGAGCAGTACAGGCCAAATACCTTGGCCAGCAGGTTGGGGCCGCCGGGGCGGTGCAGCGCGCGGATGCGTCCCAATGCCTGGCGATCCAGCACGCCATTGTCGACCCGGGATTCGGCGTCGGTCGCGGCGCCATCGGTCAGGCACGACTCCAGCACCTGGTACAGCTGCTCGCTGGTGAACGGCTTGCTGAGATAGCGGTCCATGCCGGCCGCGAAGCATTTCTCCGCATCCCCGCTCAGCGCGTTGGCCGTCAGCGCGATGATCGGCGTGCGCGCGCGCTGCTGCTCCTTCTCCCAGTCGCGAAAGCGGCTGGTGGTCGCATAGCCATCGAGCTTCGGCATCTGGCAGTCCATCAGCACCACTTCAAAGCGCTCCGCCGTCATCAGCTTCTCGAGCGCTTCCTCCCCGCTCCAGGCACTGACCGCCTCGACACCCAGTTCCTGCAGCATCGCCTGCGCCACCTCCTGGTTGACCTGATTGTCTTCCACCAGCAGCACCCTGCGTACGCGCGACATCTTGGGGCCGCTGCGGGGAGCGCTCGCGCCCCGGTCCCCGAGCAGGTCCAGGGTTGCATCCGGCGTGAGCGACTGGTTCAGCACCAGCGACGACAGGCAGGCGTGCAGTTGTGTCCGGCGTACCGGCTTGCTCAGCCACGCGATTGCACCGTCTGCGGCGTTGCCAGCCAGCGGCGGCGTGGACAGCGAGGAACTCATCATCAGCATCGGCACGCCGGCCAGTTGCGGGCGCGACCGGATGGTCGACGCCAGTGCCGCGCCTTTCATGTCCGGCATCTGCCCATCCAGGATCAGCACGTCGAACATCCCGCCCAGCGCCTTGTCCAGGATCTCCAGCGCCTGCTGCCCCGACTGCGCCTCGGAGACGATCACGCCCCAGCTCAGCAGGTGATGGCGCAGGATCTCGCGATTGGTGGCATTGTCATCGACGATCAGCATGTGGGTGCGATTCAGTACCGAGGTACGCCGGTCACGCTCGGCGGTCGGGTCGGTCGACAGCGGCACCGTGAAAAAGAATGTCGATCCCACGCCCGGCGTACTCGAGACGCCGATCTGCCCGCCCATCAGTTCCACCAGCTGCTTGCAGATCGCAAGTCCCAGTCCGGTGCCGCCGTACTGGCGCGTGGTCGAGCTGTCCTCCTGCGCAAACGACTCGAAGATCGCCTGGCAGTTCTCCGGCTTGATGCCGATGCCGGTATCCGCGACCTCGAAGCGGAAGTCCGGATTCAGCAGCTTCGAGCCCTCGCGCCGCAGCGTGATCTTGACCTCGCCGCGGTCGGTGAACTTCACCGCATTGCTGATCAGGTTGATCATCACCTGGCGCAGCCGCTGGCCATCACCCGACACCTTGATGTCGAATTCAGCCGGAATGTCGCAGATCAGCGTAAGGCCCTTGCTGTGCGCGCGCTCCGCCAGGATATCGACCGCGTCCTCGACGATGTCGCGCAGGCAGAACGGCGCCTGGTCCAGCGTCAGCTTGCCGGCCTCGATCTTGGAGAAATCCAGTATGTCGTTGATGATGTCGAGCAGGGCGCTTCCGGACTGATGAATCGTCGTGGCGTAGCGCCGCTGACGCGCATCGAGCGTGGTGGAATGACGCAGCAGCTCCGCCATGCCGAGCACGCCGTTCATCGGCGTGCGGATCTCATGGCTCATGCGCGCCAGGAATTCGCTCTTGGCGCGGCTGGCCTTCTCCGCGCGCTGCAGCGCTTCCTGCGCCTCGGCTACCGCGGCGTCCAGCCGTACAGTGCGCTCGCGCACGCGCTTCTCCAGGTCGTTACGGTTGATGCGCTGGTTCAGGTCGTGCCGTTCCAGCTCCGCCAGCATCTGGTTGAAGTCATCGATCAGTGCGCCGAAGTCATCGTCGACCTGCTTGTCGGCGCGGATCGAGAAATTCCTGGTGGAGCACACGTCGCGCGCCACCTGCGCCAGCCCGCGTATCGGCGCGGAAATGAAACGCTGCAGGCGGATCGACAACGCATAGGCGACGAACAGCGCCAGCAGGAATCCCAGCAGCATGTGCAGCGGCGATCCCGGCCACAGGCTGTAGATCCCGGCCAGCTGCGCATAGACATGCAGGCTGCCGAGCCTGGCACCGTCCAGCATCACCGGCACCTGGATGTGGACGCCGCTCATGCCGAGGAAGCGGATCGGCTCCTGGCCGCTGCCGGCGGCGTCGATCGACCAGTCACGCAGGCGCTGTGCGCTGGCGCCACTCTCCTGACCGATGCTGGCCGGACCGGGGCTGGCCGGACCGGGGCTGGCCGGTCCGAAGTCAGCATCGGCGACCAGGTTGCCGGCGCCGTCGTACAGCGCTGCTGTCCGGATGTCCGGGTCGGCACGCAGCGACATCAGTGCCTGGCGCGCCAGCGCACGATTGAACTGCTTCAATGGCGTCGCGGCATGGTCGCCCACGACGCTCGCCAGTTCGCGCAGCCTTTCAGCCTGAGAGGTGCGTTGGGCCAGCACTTCGCCGAACTGGTACAGCCCGCAGGCCATCAGCACCGCCACCGCGGCCGCGTACAGCACGATGACGCGCAGTTTCGCGCGCAGCGACAGTTTGCCGATCCAGTGAATCACGACGCAAAGTTCGGCGGCAGCGCATCAGCTGATTCATCGGCTGGCGCAATGGCTGCCACATAGGTGCCGGCGCCGGTTGGCGCGAATTGCTTGTGCCGGCGCAGCAGCGCCGCCAGCTCAGCGACCGGAATCGGCTCGCTGATCAGGTAGCCCTGGACCTGGTCGCAGCCGTGCTGGCGCAGGAATTCCAGCTGATCGGCATTGGCGACGCCCTCGGCGATGACCTTGAGCTTGAGCTCGCGCGCCATCGCGATGATGGCGGCGCAGATGGCCGCGTCATCGTCGCTGGTGTGCAGGTCCTTGACGAACGAGCGGTCGATTTTCAGTGCATCGACCGGGAACTGGCGCAGGTAGCCGAGCGACGAGTAGCCGGTGCCGAAGTCGTCGATCGACAGCATCACGCCCGCGGCGCGGAAGCGCTTCATGCAGGCGGTGGTGTCATCCACGTTGCGCATCAGCAGGGTTTCGGTGATCTCAAGTTCGAGCTGCTCGGGCTTGACGCCGTACTGCCACAGCGTGCGCAGCACCGACTCGACGAAGTCGGCCCTGGCAAACTGCTGTACCGAGACATTGACCGCGATGGTCAGGTAGCCGAGTCCTTCATTGACCCAGTTATTGAGCTGCTTGCAGGCTTCGCGTATTACCCAGTCGCCAAGCTCCGCGATCAGCCCGGTTTCCTCGGCCACCGGTATGAAGACGTCGGGCGCAATCCAGCCGCGCGTCGCATGATGCCAGCGCAGCAGTGCCTCCACCCCGATGATCGCGCCGCTCGCCAGGTCCACCTTCGGCTGATAAAAAATCTGGAAGTCGCCGCTCTGAAAGGCGCTGCGCAGGTCGTTCTCGAGCTCCAGGCGGCCGAGCGAGCGTACCGCCATCGAATGGCCGTAGAACGCAATGCCGTTGCGGCCCTGGTCCTTGGCCTGGTACATCGCCATGTCCGCCTTGACCAGCAGGTCCTCGATATCAGTGCCGTCCTGCGGATACAGCGCGATGCCGATGCTCGGCGTCACCACCAGCCGATGGCCGCCGCAGTCGAGCGGCTCGGCCAGCGATTGGCGTATGCGGTTGGCCACCGCGGCAGTCTGCGCCTCGTCGGTCAGTCCGGTCAGCAGCACCACGAATTCATCGCCACCCAGTCGCGCCACGCGCGCCAGTCCATGCCGGGCGCTGTCGCCGACCGTGGTGGTGACGTCGGATTTTCCGGTGCTT
>Ga0209611_10011054_pt1 | contig 13128 bp, 13 predicted proteins | sample S1TSphgellanicum_3_FD_187693 | JGI IMG/M metagenome (GOLD analysis project Ga0209611, IMG submission 187693) | Host-associated microbial communities from peat moss isolated from Minnesota, USA - S1T2_Fc - Sphagnum magellanicum MG (SPAdes) (version 2) | ecosystem: Host-associated > Plants > Peat... | reverse complement strand
CCAAGAACAAAAACAAAAAAAAAAAAGTACAGTGGTCAGCAGCAAAAAGAAATCGACTGTGATGAGCCCCATCCGGCGTCGAATGAAAAAACGCAACCCATCCAGTGGACAGAACGATCAACTGGTGCATTGGTGGCTGTTAATTCACTCTGGCTGTAGGAACCAAGAAAGGCAGAAAACAATACGTGCCAAATCCATCAACCTACCCAAAAACTTTAAACTTGCAGGGACTGTAAACAACAACCAAATCCTTGAATACATCATCGAGTAAAGATCATTTCCAGTAGGTAACACTGGATTGGAGTCAACTAAATGATGCTCTTTCGACACTGCACATCGTTTGACAGTTTCAATTTTTGGAACCCACAAACAATTTGCAACTGTGCCATGTGCGTTTTATAATTATCCTTGAATAAGAGTTCTTTCCAGTCCACTATCTTTATCCAAAGAATTCTTACTTTGCTTGGTCTTATTGTTTTGGTTCCAAGGGTCAGTTCATAAGGGACAGTCAAGTAGTGTGGGAAACAAATAATACAAGCGTCATTATATGGAGTCTGCTATCAACAGAGAACCTCCACTGCCTGTAGTGTTCCATGTATGCTAAGATATAATCCATCACTCCTTGTAGCCCATAAGTTACAATGGAAGCAATTGTGTGGGGAAGAAAGAACAGTTTCACATTACTTTGTTCTGCTTGTACTGTTCTTGCCCACATCCCAAGTTCTAATAATACAACAGTGAAAGCCAGCATGTTGTAAACCTCATGTCAATTGTTGCTTTCCCTTAGATCTTGTGTCAACACTGTCCTCACTAATCAGTCTAAGGGACTTGCTTTTCAATCCCAATGTCACATGCATGCCGCACACCCATGCCACTTGGCCCTGGTGTTGTCCAGAATACATAACCTTGTGCAAATCAAAAGTTTGTCCAATGTCAGGGACACACTTCAGGGTATCCACCAACCATTTGTCAGCAACTTCCTGATGTTTACTTGATCCATTGGTTGGATTATAGATTGTGGTAGCAAGCCGGTCTGGAAGTACTTGCGAAGTGGCATGGAGAATCCCAGAGCCAAGTGTCAACATGGGAACTTGTGAAGCAAGCCTAACTGTAAGTTGTGCTCCAACCTTGAGAAGAATGGACAATACTTGCAACCCTTTCTCAAGAAGAGGTCGGATCCTGTGGAATGTCTCACTTTCAAGCTTCACATTCAACCCCTTTTGTCCCTCCACATCATGAAATCCATGAATGTGTTCGCACATCAAGTGCAATTGTGCATGGTGCAACCTAGGTACAATGTCACCAGTTAGCAATTTTCCAAATGCGGTCATGCCCTCCTTTTGAATGAAATAAACAATCCGTGGGAATCTTCGTTGCTGCAATTGCACTGTGAACTCCATCAAGGCATCCAATTTTCTGTTCAACTCCTGTTGCAACTCATTTTCAACCTTTTTCATTTGTGCAAATTCTTCTTTGAATGCTTCAATTATTCTTTCCCCCACAACTTCTTGATTTTTGATAATTCTATTCTCAAGAGCTTCTAGAAGTTCTTTTAAATACTTCATACTGTCCTCAATGTTTACCAAGGTGGAGTCGTGAAAACCTGATGGAATGCGTCTCAAAACATTGGAATGCACATGAAAATTGCTAGAAGAGGCTACATGTTCCTCATGGTCTTTGGTGGTTGACTCTTTAACAACCCTGAAAATAGAAGAAACTTCTTCCAATTGGGATCTCCGCCATTCCATAAAAGCAGTTGTTTCTTTCTCCCCTAGCAACTTGACAATAGGATCGTAGCTTGTCTCAAGGACAACTATTTCCTGGCCATTGGTCCCTTGTCCCACCACATGCCTCCAAGTGTAGGAGTGCTTCATAGCATCATCACAACCGCGCATGAACAGTTCTTGTTTCAATGTTTCCATTGTCACCACTTGATCTTTCCTGAGTAGTCCACCACAATAATCCAATGAGGACATGAGATTGCAAGCAACAACTTTAAGATGACAAATTATTTCCTTTCAAGGTAAAAGCAATTCAATTAAAAGGTTCTTAGAAAGCTTTTATTTAGTGTCCAATGAAATTATCATAGATCATGACATCACAAACTATACAAGCTTAAAACATATATATTTTTTGCATTCTTCTTGCGAATATTTTTTGCTTAATAAGATTTTGAATCTTGTATTTTTTATTTTACAAACCATTTATCAACAAACTTTTTTCCAATGCCATAAATTTGAATGGTTAATACACTATTTTTGTAACAATTGGTTTCAAGAACAAGTAATGTTATTCAATGGCCCATGTTGACATTAACCAAAAGAAATAATGGGCATATATTGATTTGAAAAGCTTCATGTAATTAATAGTCAAGAATAAAAGTATTTCCACGATCACATTATGAGTTGCTAGCACGTTTGAATATAATGGACAACTACATCAATCTGTGACAAACAAAAGGTTACAATAAACTTGATAAGATTAACCATCAAGTGTAAGTGCAAAACACACCTATATTTCAACAAAGTCAATTCTTGTACACATTGCGGTCGCAATATGCTTTGAACAAGCCAAACACCTCGACATTTCTGAGTGGTCTCATGTATGACTTTCACAATGTCTTTTTCAATGATCTCCACAGTCTTGTCATGGTTCCAAGAAGAGCGAACTAACACGTCAATGTAGTAGCCAACATTGCCACTACTTTCCACAAAGACATCAATGCCCTGGAAGTTGAGAGTGATCAAACCCTTGTTGAGTTTGAAATCAGCACTCAATATGCCGTCTCTGATGAATGAGTTGTGCAACGCCACCTTCCCAAAAAAAACACAAGTCAACATTTGACATCAATCCTTGATTTTCTCACTATTTTTCTTAATTGCAATGTCATCATGTCACTAACAACAAACTGCTCGCCATCCATTGACAAAATTACAAATATTAACAAATATTGAACAAGTTTCATAACAAATTGTTATTCTGAAAAAACACAAATTTCGCCAACTAAATCATTTTAAATAATGTGCAACCATGTTGATGCCTTACTTGGAGTCGAGGGAAGAATCCTGGAGTGAGGAAGGTTCGAATGTGATCTTTGCATTCAAGCCTACGGCCCAAAAAAACCCACTTTGGATTTTGTTCTTGAGAAGGAGGCCATGTCAATTCATGGCTGCCTTCAACAATGTTTTCTCTCTCAGTAATAGAAAAATTAGCATCCAATAAGGTGGGAATGTAAATGCCAGCATCCAAGTTGCCAGGATCTCGTTCATAACAAATATCCAAATTAAGCATCAAGCGCATGAGATCATTAGGTTGAAGATGGATACCCACTTTGGAGGGAGTATTTCTACTGGCCCTTGACAAGGATTGTGCCAATATGCGTTCCATGTAAGCTTTAGAGGCAAACCCATTGTCAATTTCATGTGGGATGCCTTTAAAATTGATGAGAAACCCCATTAGATCATGACAGAACCAATTTGGATTGACAACAACAAATTCCAAACCTTCAAAATATATTATATCTCCTGTATCATGCAGATTTGCAGCTATTGCTTTCTGCCTCTTCAACACAACATTAGGTTCAACACGTTCTTGTTCATTGTTTCCTTGGGTTATAGTTGGCACTTCTTGAATGCAAAGGTCACAAAAGGTGTTCCATTTTATCAAACAATCTTTAGCTCGATTAGCAAGTGCACGACACATGATTGCACACTCAGCAAATACCTTTGGCATCCTTTTCAACAATTGTTGCGAGTTTTCAAACACAAAATCAAGCACTGGTCGCACATCATTTGTAGATCGAGCATTTAGTGCATAGATAGTAGGAGAAATGTTCACAATATCTTTGAATGTTGTTCGTGCATTTTGAACTTCTTGTTCTGCCCACTCAACAAGGCCACCATGTAAGTCTTTGTCAGCATGTGTCAAGATGACAGTCAATTGAGGTGGGAAAGCAATTGATGTTGGAGTGTTTGATGCTATGAATCGGAGCCAATAATTAAGTTCTTCCTTGAGCACTTCGGGCTCCTTGCGGGATCGATTTTTTTCACCCACATGCATCTCCCTCGTAGGGTCAAATAAGAACAAGAAAGAACAAGGATTGACAACATCACCAAACTTGGGCATCATATAATCGTGGAAGGCATGGTATTCTTCTTGCCCTGCAAGATCCCATATGGACACAACAATATCACTATCCTGCACCAAAGAGATTTCAATGCCTCTGGTGCGCTCGTCTTGATTTCGATGAAACAAAATGCCCTTGTTTCGATCTCGCGCCAAAGACGTGCTGAGTGAAAAAAGGGGCATACAAGCCAGATGCTTTGAATGGTTTAGAGCATGACTCCTCATCAATGATTGTCGCAATGCTGTTTTCCCTGCAAACAGATCCCAAGTTATGCTCAATTCTTCAACATATTTGCCACTTGCATGCCATCTAGACAGATTTCCTAAATATAACTAGGCAAGTAAAAAGAAAAAGAAATGGATATCTAATAGAATGGCCTCTCCATGGCAACTCGCTTAATACCCGCCCTTGCCGGTCAAAATTTGTTCAAAGAATATAACGTGAGACTTGATCTAGTAGGGTAGATGTGAGCGACACTTGCCTGCTCGTGGAGAGCCACAAAGGAACACTCTGGCACCTGTGGAATTGACCAATTGTGTATTCCAATTTCCAAAGGCTTCCCGAAATTTTGCATTCTGTTGGAGCTTCTGCTGAATGGTAGTGAACCTAGACTCACTTTTTGACAATGGAGTGTCCTGCAAGTTCAGATGTAGCCAAGGTTTGGTTTCCAAGCAGTCTAGAATTGCGTCATAGAGATCTTGTCGCTCCTGGACAGCAGAGCACCCGGACAAGTCAAGCAATCTGAGGGTATTATTTTTTTCAAGTGCTTGAAGCAAAATGACGATGCCTTCTGAAGAGGTTTCAAAACGAAGTCGACCGTGCCGTGCAAGGAGAACCAACTCTCGTATTGTCCGGTTTGAAGGAAGAATAGTTGCAATAGAATTGACCATGTGCAGAGGAAGAACTAGTCTCAAGGTGAGCGTCTCATTCGCTTGGTTGTCGGAAGCCTCATTGGGGGAGAAGACGGCTGATAATCCAATTTCCAATTTCTCTAAAACTCCCATCGTGTTCTCAGGATACATGTCCAAGGGCATATCTGGATCTATATACCAACCAGAGAAATTTATAGTTAACTGTTCCAAGAAACTTTGTGATCGCAAGACACCTGCGAGCTCAGTCAGGAGCTCAGTCAGGTTCCAAAACACTCTGTTTGAACGGACAATAATAATACCCAACCGTTTCAATGTGGAATTTCGCTTTAGCATCATCGTAAAAGAACGTGATTCCACAAACTTTGTGCAGACAGTCAAACTTTTTAGGACTTTATTAGATTGCAAAAGCATGCAGAGGTCGTCCACCTTCAATATGTCAAAGCAAAACGCTACATCAAGTGATTTCAAAGTTTTGCTTGCACCAAGAGCACCTGCAAATTGTTTCCGAATCTCATCACCTTCGACGAATGCCAAAGATTCTCCAGCATTTCCTATTTCCACCTTCAGCGCCTCTAACGTACAGTATGGTGACTTGAGTTCGGCTATCAGTTCCTCAAGGTCAGTTACCTTTCTGATAACCCTCACCTGGACAGCAGATAGGTCCATGTCTTTCACCGAAAGACACAGATCGCAACGGCAGGATCGAGCTTAAAGACTGATGCAAGCCGTGCAGATGGTATGCATGCTACAAGGCTGCCACAAGTACAAAACAAGCTTGCAAGTCTTGCCTACCTACGACACTCTTTGCGTCCTTCTCTTCTTCACTGACATCCTCACAATGCAAAGAACCGAGCTTACTATGACCTCTAAAGCATGGAACCTAAACGCAGGGCTCAAAAGACTTGTCTGGAAGGAAGGTGAGAATTCAACCCCTACCGATTTTTGTGCTACCGTTTCTTCCACCCCACAGCGTGAAAGGAGGTCTCGATTCCATTATTTGGGCTGCAATCAATTATGTATCACAACTTGTGAATGGTATGAATGTTTTTCACACATGACTGACTGTCAGATGGGGTCAGATTTCGGGAAAACATTAAACAGGCCAAAGGAAATGATGGCTGTCAGTATAAAAGTTCTACTGTAATTTTTTTCTCCAGTCTGCCCATTTGCCCCGTCCATATTTTCTCAAGTGACACCCAGGCATGTTTTGCACTCGTAACCTCATATAATTCGGCATGTTTTGCACCTGTAGCGGCACATAACATGCCACGTAATATGTTACATACCCCTTTAAATCCCTAGTGTGTTCATAACGTGCAGAACGTGGACTCAAAACATGCCTCAGCATGACAAGGTGAAAACAAACCGGGCACATTACATGCCACGTAATATGTTACATACCCCTTTAAATCCCTAGTGTGTTCATAACGTGCAGAACGTGGACTCAAAACATGCCTCAGCATGACAAGGTGAAAATAAACCGGGCACATTACATGCCACGTAATATGTTACATACCCCTTAAATCCCTAGTGTGTTCATAACGTGCAGAACGTGGACTCAAAACATGCCTCAGCATGACAAGGTGAAAATGAACCGGGCAAATAGACAGACTGGAGGAAAAAATCGCAGCAGTACTTTTGTACTGACTGCATTCATTTCCTGTGGCCTGTTTAATATTTTCCCAGATTTCGGGCCCTTGCGATTTTTGTGTTATTTTATTTGGGGATTCTCATTCAACTTTTAGCCAAGTAAAGATTCCCCATCGACGCAAAGGGTCTTACCCAAGATCTAATGCATTGAAATTTCTCAATCCATAAATGTAATCTTTGTAGTTGGGCATAAGCCTGGAACCCTGCCTGGGTATGGAATACCAAAAGGGCCATATGTTTATCATATCCTTGTCTCGAAGAATATTTCATTAGGCTAAGCTAAATTCCATTTCGCGTGGGGGATAATATTGTACATTTTTTTTTTGCCTTTCCCAAGAGCCTGTGATTTCAAAGCCCTTAGGCAGAGTTTTTTAATACCAAGCACATGGTTTTTAATTCTGAGTATAGGGTTTTTTTCACCCCAAGCACAAGGTTTGGACTTTGGACCTGAAGACTATGAAGTTTGGGAGCAGGTGAAGGGGCTACAAACCTCATCCTCTGTCAGCCCATCAACACCATGTATGCATTAACTTTCAAGCAACAAACGTTGTGATTGAACCCAACAACCCTATATGGAATTTTAGAAACCTGTGCTTAGAATGAAAACCACATGCTTGGATACCCATGTTAGAGCATCTCCAACGGTGCTTAGTATGTGACTCCAGAGAGTACAAATTTATTGCCGAAATGTCAAAATGTGCCAGTTTAGATCAAAAAATTGGTTTTTCTGCACCAAATTCGTGCATCTTGCCGTGGCTGGTAAAAGGCGCAACACAGTTGTGTACATCCCAAAAAGAGTGTAATAAAGTGCACCTGACTGCGGCTTAGTATTTCTGATTGGTCGATCACAATGATTGGTCCAGGTGGTTTGCTATTAGCAGCCCCCCATGTACATGTATATGGGGTTCCAGTTTCAGTTTTATTGGTGGGGTTGCCAAAAAAGAAGCTAAACTTAAAATTTTCATTTTACTCTCCAAAGTTACCTACTGAGCAAGGTTGGAAATGCTCGTAGGGGCTCAGTATAACGAGCTCTGGAAAAATGAAATAATTAAAAAAGATAGATTGATAGTATATCTTGATGTAGGTTTTATTATTCTTGGAGTGAAGATGATTTTTGTGGTTGGGTTAGTGTAGCCATTGAGAATTGGTTTCCTATTGCACCCACATGTCACTCCTCCTTTGAGGTTTATTTGAATGTTGGGTTGGTAAACCCATTATCCTAATATGCCTGTGGGTATATCATAGGGTAACTATATACAGGCTCATAAATATATATGGGTTGTTTTTGGCTACCTTTTTAATTATCCTATTTGGCTAGTATATTTTGCAGACTAACCCTGTCTTTGTTTTACCCAATTAGTACATACCTAGTTGATGTCCACCTCTACACAAGGGAGGGTAATTGTTTTGAAGATGATGAATATGGGTACATGTCAAAATCATCGCATAGCATATACGCATTTTCATATTTTGTAATGCATGTGTGGTTATGATGGATTTCTTCAAATTATGGTGACTAACTATGGAGTTCTATTTTTATTTTTATCATTTTTATTTTATTCATTGAATTAATTACCTTGAAAAACACTCTTGATAACTTTTGAGCCTCCTGAACAGAGTACAGAGTTTAAGAACTACTCTTACTTAAACCCTACAAAATTTAGGAATCCTCCTATATTTTTGTGACATGCTAGAACCTATTTTCTAAATATGACAATTTCAGAAGTTTTTCCTTCAAAATCTTGCAATTTTGGCACATTAATCTTGGATATATACTCTCTAAACTGGCTGATGTATGATTTTTTTAAAAATATTTACACTTATCTAGCTGATACATTGAATTTATATCCCCATTCAACACCAATGTTAACCCTTAATTGACATTTGACCATAATTGTCACACTCCAAAAATATCACGAACACCCTGAGAACGCACATCAAATATCAAAATTTGGAAAATTCGACTCAATGAACTTGTAAAGAACTTCAAATTGGATGTTTTGGTAAACAAAATTACAAAAAATGAAATTTTGCCAATGTTGAAATTTTGGAGTATACCAAGGAGAGGTTTATTATTGAATAGTTCTTCAAATACAATGAAGTGGAGCCCCACAGAACTTGAAATAGTTAGAACCAATTCACATTACACATTAAGGTTTGAAACAACTCTCCAAAACCTTAATGAAGTAGTCTTAAGACCATTGCCTTGAGAACCTAGACATAGAGATCATGTGTAAATATGTGACAAGGTTTTATTGTTAAAGACCAAAACCTGGATATTCAAAATTATGTGCATCCCTTATGAGTTAAGGTTTTGGATTTACCATATTATGGCATGAACATTTATGACCAAATATCACTAACATGTTCAAATATTAAAAATATTTTTCTTTGGAGCACAATCATGAAATGAAGATGAGTTTTTGCACATAATATGAGTTGCAAGTTATGGTCAATTCTTTTCAAATAAAATACAACTCTAGTTACAAATTAATTGCGATTATTCATCCCTTCCTTCATTTAAAACAAACAAAATGTGTTCAATTCATACCCAAAAACCTAGCTTGAATTCATTTCATAAATTCTTTTAAATAATGAAGCTTATTGTGCTTGAGAGCTTCAGCCTTCATTCAGATCAGTCTTTTTTTCATTTTCTTGTAAATGTTTTTTAAGAAGAAAAATTTGCCAAATTGCTATAGAAGACTGGTTTTTTTGGAGGGAGACGCCATATTCATGGCTACTGCCTCTACAAATTTATGAGTTCTCTTGGAAAAGAGTCAGCAGCTAAATTAAAATATACCTAGGTTAATCATCTAAGTTTAAAATTAAACAAGCTCTGTCCAGTACATTGTCGGGGCCTATTGACTTAGAACATAAAACAATTTTTCAGGTCCACCTTTTGGAGAGTGGTAGACTAAGTTCCTAATGAGGTCCCAACATGTTTTCCAAGTTCCCAATGCGTTCCCAAAGCGAACCTTTGCTGGTCCCCAAAACTAATTACTAGGAATCACACTAAATCGCAGTAGCCTAATCCCAGAAGGACCCAAAGAAAAGTTAGAAAAGTTTGGTCATTACATTAATGGAAGGTTCTCTCAAAAACAAGGCATCATAAACATGCTGGCCCTGTCAATAGATAAGATGTTGTACATCTACCGACTGTGTCCACACTCTGAACACCCAAAAAAATCCGTTCCAATCTAAACAGTCTAAACACTTTCACCAAAGAAACCAGTTCATCTAATGTGAAATTGGTTCTAATAAGGTAAAACTTCCCAAAGTTGGATCCAATACGATAGTCCCTGTCCCATGTGGCTGCAGAGCCCAACAAATTGAAGTCTTCTATGAACAGAAAGGGAAATTCTATGAGAGGGGATGATTGAAAATGAAAGAAGAAATTCCTTTTAAAGTCCTATACGAAGTTGCTTTAACATAGGAAGTTGCTTTAACATGAAGTTTGGAAGGGACTTTGTCGGTGGCTAAGGGATTAAGTTGCCCACCCCTCCCCACCTTCCAAACAGGGTTTCTTTTAAGGATTTTGTGATGCAGCCAAAGTGGTGATCATCCAGCAAATAATTTAGCCAGATTGGGCTACATAATAGATATGAAGGTTTTTTCTTAAAAACAACAGAATCCTTCTATATTCCTGGCTACCTTCTGGAAGTTATCATAAGACCCTAGCAATTTGGAATTTTTTTAATTTGAGATCCGACAAATTTGGGCCATTTTTCCCATGAAAAATCCTCCTTTGTATGACTCAAAATCATATTTTTCAAGTCGAAACTTCGCGAAAATATAGAAGCCAGGAAAAGAAAACGCTGCTTCCAACACCCATCCAAATGGGTAGATTTTGGGACCCAGTCAAATTTCCTGGGCAATGCACTCCTAGCATATTCTGAAAGGGTTTTTTCCTCTCCATTTCTGCATTACTTTGTCCTAGTTTCTCAACTCAGCACGCTAAGGATCTTTCCCCAGCTCTTCTGACCCAGTTCTGTGTCATTTCCTTTGCCTTGATCATTTCTGCTGCTGCAACAACGACTAGGAAATTCAACCTCACACATTCTTTTTTCTGCTTCTTCAAATTTTACAAATGTGGGTACTTTGGAGACTATCTCTGGGTTGATCGACTTGTAATTCTTCCTTCCCTGTTTTGTTGTGGTTCTTACATCTCACTTTGTTCCTTGATTTTGCGAAAAAAGTTTCAAGACAAGAGAGATTAGAGCACTCGCTTGCAGCAAAGTAAAGTTCAAGGGAGCGGAGTCTGTTGTATTATTAGATGGCATATTTCAGGGACCAGATGTGGTCCATACTGTTTGCATCTCTGCTCACCGTGTTGTTGATGTGGATTGTATACATCGTTATGGGGATGGTGCATAAGTTGGTAATTACTCCCCTAAGGATCAAGAGAATTATGAATCGGCAAGGCGTGAAAGGGCCCTCCGCATATTGGGTTCTGGGAAATATTCTCGAGATGGTTAAGATAAACCGGGCGGAAGCAGAGAAGGATATGAAGACTGGAGACTATGATATTATGTCTCATGTTCAGCCTTATGAAGCTCAAAACTGCCAAGCCTATGGTGAGTGTTGAATCTGTTAACCTGAAACATTAGAGCAGCCATCTCTGTTGAGTGGTTGCTATGATTGTTGAAGATCTAGTAATTGCTAAGCTCTTCAGGAGTCAAATCAAGATGTATCTATTGTGGTAGAGCCAATGTCTATTTACACTCCCTCATCTTTCCCAATTTTCATTTTCACGTCAGAAGTATTTTGAATTTGCAATTTGGTAGCTTCATTGAACTTTTTGTGCAACTCTAGAATACTATTTGAAACTCTATTTTTCTAGAGTTTTCTAGACAAAACTTGGAAACCTCACACAAACCATTTTTATGAAGGAAGTCCCGTTTGGAAAATGGAATTAAAACTAGTGGTACTAATGTGATTTTAGGATAAACATTCCAGAGCTTTTGGCTTAAATCTTAATGGGTAATCCAATCCAACTTTGCAATTTTTTGATGTAGTTAGTTTGATCTTATGGATTTACATATGAAAAGGATGAATCCAAGTGAAGAACAATCAATGATCGCTTGTCAGGAAAGATGCATATGTGGTGGTTCGGATGGCAAGCGACAATTAGAATAGCAAATCTTGATCTCATCAAACAAGTTTTGGCAAAGGATGTGTTCATAACACCTCAAATACAATTTGAATTTTTAAGTGAATTACTGGGAAAGGGCTTGATAACAACTGAAGGAGAAGAATGGGCTCTCCATCGTCAAATTGTGAACCCTGCCTTCCATCAAGAAAAGCTCAAGGTGCGATATTGCAAATATGTATGATGACTATTTGGAAATAATATTCAATAGTGAACATTCTATATACATAGAATGACAATTCTTCTATATGTTCAAAATTTAGAATTTCATACTCACTTGAAAATCTTGGAAATATTGATGAAAATCTTTGTGGTTGTCCACCCACCCATGTCCAAAACATAAGTTTTTGATGGGGTTATGTTCAACAAATGTGACTCTTCCAACCATGCTTGTGTATGTTGTCCACTCGTCTTGATGGTAGTTAGACATGGGTGATAAATACCTCATGCTTTTCAACATTTTGGGACTCACATTGATTTTATGCATAGGCAATGGTACCAATAATGGAAAAATGTGCATCATCAATGGCAAATGAATGGGAAGAGAAAGTGAAGGATGGTGGGGGTTGTGTGGAGTTGGAAGTGAGTCATTACATGGCAAATGTGACAGCTGACATAATTGCACATACAGCATTTGGGAGTAGCTATGAAAAAGGAAGAAAAGTGTTTGAACACCAACTTTCACTTTTCAACCTTACATTTCAAAGATTTAAATTTTTAACAATACCAGGATACAGGTTCTTTCAATCCTTCTTCTCGTGTTGTTTGAAATCTTTTTCCCACCAACTCACATAATTTGGAAATGGATATTGGGCCTAATCATATTAATTTAAGTGATTATATGCATTTTAATGTTATAAAAAAAATTCATGTCCATGTTTTGAAAACCACATAATTTCACAAAGCTCATGACTTTTTAAGTTTGTAAATTTCTTATATTTCTAATGTTGTTGCACTCTTAAATTATTTGTTATATGTGTTTTTGTAGAATTCTTCCCACACCACTAAATATCAAAATTCTTATGACCCAAATTCGCATTTCAAGGTCTCTTAAGGAAATTATTCAAGCGCGAAAATATGTGGTGAATATGACGAAGAATGCTTCAAATGGAAATGATTTGTTGGGTCTCATGCTCACTGCAACATCACAAAAAACTCAAGATGTGAAGGGTGGAAAGGTTCATTTTGGCATGCAACAATTGATGGACAATTGCAAAACATTCTTCTTTGCAGGATATGAAACAACTGCAACTCTTCTCACATGGACCATGATGCTTTTGGCATCTCACACCACTTGGCAAGAATGTGCCCGTGCTGAAGTCATAGATGTG
>Ga0209611_10011053_pt1 | contig 13129 bp, 9 predicted proteins | sample S1TSphgellanicum_3_FD_187693 | JGI IMG/M metagenome (GOLD analysis project Ga0209611, IMG submission 187693) | Host-associated microbial communities from peat moss isolated from Minnesota, USA - S1T2_Fc - Sphagnum magellanicum MG (SPAdes) (version 2) | ecosystem: Host-associated > Plants > Peat... | reverse complement strand
ACTTAATAAATCAAAGTGAATAAAATTAATTTAACCAATTTATAATTCAAAGGACTAGATTAAATTTTATTATGTAATGAATAATTACTATTGTATTTTAATATGGAATTAAAATTTAAAAAAAAACATATATAGGTGAGTTCAAAAAATCAAATCTATGATGACCCATATTTTTTGGTTAAAAATGACTCATATATATATAGATATATATATATATATATATATATATATTCATTCTCTTTGAATCTTCACTCATCTATGTCATTTCTAGTGTGCTTAATGGAAATGTTTTGGACATTTTCCCATGTTTGGATGGATGAAGGTTTCAAAATAAAAAGAATATCCCCTTTTCCTTTGCCAGAAATGACTTGTTTTTGGCCACAATGATTGGTGGAAACGGCCAAACTTCAGGGGAATGTGGTAGTTAGGGGGGTGGGCTGGGGGGGCGGGGGGTGCAGCCAAAATAGGGTAGGTCCATTTGCTTTGGTGTAAATGCTGACTCTTTCTTCGTGAAGGCACATGCTGATGACATTAGACCATTCATTGCCTACACACTCCCCACACACACATACACACAAGTGAAAAATAAATGAAACTAATATAAGCAGTATACTCTTCCCTCTTTTTCACCTCAATTGCTTATTTCTTCCTCTGAATGGCCTCTTGAAAATTCCCTCAATATGAAATGTTCATAAGGTTCTTAATTTTTAATTACCTATACAGTTCAAGTCTGGTTGCAGCTGTCCAAATGGAAAGTGTTTGTTCATATAACATGAAACAGGGTGGCTTACCATTAGTGTCTGATCTGAGCATCTTGTGTAACCATGATTGCATCAGGCTAATGGAAAGTGCTTGTTCATACAACAAGAAACAGGGCTCCATTTGAGTGACTTACCATTAGTCTAGGTATGTCATTAGGGAGTACTTTGTTAGGGGGTATTAGCTTCCGTTTTCATTTGGTTTTCACATTTTTGAGGAATATTCATTGAGTGTGTTATTGTGCACTGTGAGTTCATCTTTCATGGAACATTTCCTTTTTTTAACTAATTAGGCCTGGCTTGAACTGGCCACATTGGGCAGTGCCATTACACGATGAGCTGCTTGTTTGTTTCGGGATAAAACTAAAGCTGCCTTAAATTAGCAATTTTTCTTCACATCCTCGTCTTCTGACACACACTGATAAAGTGAACCTTGAAGCTGTGTGTATAACTGTACCCGAATCTGAGAAAGCTGTGACTGGTTTTGGTATGGAATCGTTCGTCATCACCTAGGTTCAAATGGTCGGTTGAACAAGTTGTTGGGTGGTTCTTTTCCTTTTATGAAGAACCTCCAGTTTCTTAGACAAAATTAGAACGATCTTGGTTCCACTTCTGGTTCCATGCATAAATTCCAATACTTCAAAAAAAAAAAAGTCTGGTTCAAGTTCTGAAAATTGTGGTTGGTTTTGGTCCAGTTCTTACTAATTCAAATGGTTCCACTTCCAGTTCCATGCATAAATTCTGATACTTGGAAACAAAAAAAATCTGGTTTAAGTTCCGAAAATCGTGGTTGGTTTTGGTCCAGTTCTTACTAATTCAAAGTTGAACCAGTGAATGAACCCCTGGTTCTAAGTCTCTTTTTTCTTCAAAAACCCAAAACCCAAGTTCCGATTTTGGGTCCGGTTTCACACCCAAATAAAGTGGGGAACCCAGTTCCTAGTATGGTTCTAACTCATGTTCTAGCTTTTGGAAATCAGCCTTGTTTCCAGTTTGGTTCCGATTAACAGGAACTGGAACCAGGGATTAACTGGAACCAACCAAAGTGGGCAATCTTTCAACATTGGTTTGAACCCTCAATCTCTCTGATTTACTCTTCTGCTTACTTACCCAATTCTTCATTCTCTTCTTTGTCTTTGCCTTCGTGTTTTTTTTCCCTTCCTTTTCTTCTTCTTCTTTGATACTTTTCTTTTATTTCTCCTTCATTTCCTCTCCTCCTGCCGCTGTCCTTGTTACATAAAACCAAAAAGCTCCTCTTGCTTCCTACTGCATAGAAGCCTATGATGACAAGTTAAAAGCTCATTGTTGTTTTTTTTGTTTTTCAAGGAGAATTTTTTTTGGTGGTTTTCTTTGGCCACTAGAGCTTCATCATCTCAGCCCATCGTTAAAGCTACAACTTCACACATCTGAGAGGTTCAACATGCCATTGTGCTTTCAACAATGAAGAGCTATAAGTAAGAAGTTCTTTATTTTGAGAGAGAAAAAGAGTGGAGAAGAAGGAGAACAAAAGAAGGAGAAACAAACAAACAAATCCAAAAAAAGAAAAAAAAAGAAAACTATTCAGTTTTTTTTAATAATTTTTTTTGTTTTTGGTTATTATTAAATTTGTCAATGATGGTTGATATTTCATCTTGTGAAAGTTTAAATATTTATGAAAGTGAGAAAGTGATGAGGATGAGTTGCACAAGGCATTGTGTTCTACTTTTTTCTGTTTTCGATTTTTTGGTCATTGTTGTGGTTTCATTATAGTTCATTTTGGGGTCCCTGGCTTTCAAATGGGGCATTTCTATTGTCCATATTGCTGATTTCTCCAAGCCACATGAAAATATCTCATACCCTCAGCAATTAAGTATGAAAAGATTTCACCTCAAATGTTATAACAACCACTGGAGTCATCTAGTTGTGCTACAACATAGTAAACACTCTAATAAGTTTACATCCATCTTTGTAATCGATATTTCTGAGTTTTATTATGTATAGAATGAACCCATAGACAATGCTAAATAGAAGGGGAGAATGAAGGTTCTGAATATCTTGTGATTTTATGTTGTGACACTCATTTTTTGGTAGCTCTGGCTTAATCTTTGAAACTTTACCATTGCCTCTACTAGTGCAACCATAGCATTGGAATTCCACAATCTTAAGGAATTTCACAATTTTGCTTGAGTCAAAAATTGTTAATGAATTGTTGAGAACCATTTAAGGATCAATATAATTTGATTTGTGTCTTTTTAGCAATTTTGCATAGTTCTTTGTTGCATGACTAACCACTTGGGATTTCTAGCCTAGGTTTGATTTTGATTAGTGTAAAGAAGGTGCAAAATGTCATAAATGTTTGTTGTTTCCTAATTTAAAACAATTGCTAATTTTTATCAATTAAATTAGGTACCTTTTTAGGTACAATTTTTGACCATTTATGCATTAAATGGTCAAAAATTGAGGTGGAGGTTTGGAACCAACATTGAAAGTTGCCCACAATTGTAATATTTGCATTCAGGGCTAATAACTTATTATCATCAAGGGCTCAAATAGGACTAAAATAACAATATGGTTTTTTTTTGCAATACTTATATTTTAAGTTATAACTTCATTAGTTGATGTTGACTATGTGCAAATGCTAGGTAGGTAGGGTAGCTAGATAGCTAGCGGGGGTTGGTCGTTAGTTGGTAGCTAGGGTCAAGATGAAGGGTAGTATGTAGTTGAGGTTAAAGTTGGGAAAAAAAACTAGGGAAAAGAAACTAAGTAAAAGGTCAGCATTAAATTTTTTTGACTATGATACCATGGTGATTAACATAGGTTTAGGAAATAGATGAAAAATCCCACCCCATTTAGTGGATAAAATGGCCCACTAATGCACTGGTGGGTGTTAGTTCACTATGGCCAAGGTTTTCAATAAGTTGGTTTGCATTTGGGGCTTGAGTGACCCAACCCGCTCCCCCCATGATCACACTAATTACGATTTCCCCATTGGGGATGAAACCCAACTTTGATAAACATTGGGGTGGGTGGATTTATTTTTTAGTTAAAGAAAAACAAATGAAGTGGCATTTCTTTTTTTCAATGCCCCTTTTCTTCTTGGCCTAACTACACCCCTCCCACCCCCCCCCAATCTTGTTTTTTATTTTTTCTCCTAAAACTTCTTAATGCTTCAGGCTTTTAAAAAAATTTCCAAGCTTTTCCTCCTCCTCCTCCTCGTTTTTTGATTTTTTTTTTGTTTTGTTTGTATGTTGCCATTGCCATTGTCATCACCAATTTTTTAAAATAAACACCTTTCCTTTGCTTTGTTTTATTTGAACTTTTTTGGGGCTTTTTTTGCTATAAAAGAATAAGAAAAAAAGAGAGGACTTTTTCTTGCTATAGAAGAAGACTTCTTTGTTTTCTTGAATTTTTTGTCTTGTCAGAGAAGAAAAAAGACTTACTCTTCCATCACCTAAAATTACTACATACAAATAATTCAAATTCTTCTTCAATATTAAATCCTAGTTTGTTGAACTTATTTTTTCTTTTCACGATTTTCAATGTGTGTAGGCCAATGAAGTGTATAAAAAGAATATAAACAAAAAGAAATGTTTAGTAGCTACCTTTTTCTGATACCAAAAGTAAACAATAGTTATGTGATGATAGTTTTCTTGTTGATGTCTTAAGGTTCAATTACATCATCAATTTATAATGGTATTTTTGTTTTGTTTTCCTTGCAAGTTTGGTCCCCATGCCTTTTTTTATGCACCCATTATCACATATTCTAATTTCATCCTAAATCTAAATTCTTGGATCAATTAGTTCACAATCAATATTGTTGTGCCCTTGGTTTTTCCTTGGGAAGCTTTGGCCATTGCATCTTTCTATTGATACACCCACAATTGTAGATTTTTATTTCATCCCTAACCTAAACTCTTCAGGGAATAATGTCATGAATACTTTGTCATGAACCTGACACCCTTCTTTTGATACAATCACAATTGCATATTAATTTATATTTTAGGATTAAATGTAAACTAATATATTAATGGTGAGATTTTTTTGCATCTCACACCCATTTTTGTAGAGTGGTCATTTGAGTATTTATATATATTTTAGTAAATGTTGACAGACTCATTTTTGTAAATTTTATCCAATTTATTTTTTAAATTGAAATTTTCTAATTCCAATTTGTGGGCCTTATCACCCTATGCCGTTTACACATACTTAACATGCTCCATTTCAGACATCACCCCCATCCATCACAAATGATTTACATTACTCATAAAACCAAATGAATAATACATTCATTTACAAGAGGAGAACAATGACAATGGCCATGAAAAAATGAACAATATCCTCATTGGGGAAAGTTTAGGGTCATTGTTAGCATGGTTGACAATGTAATAATATCCAGTGCTAGGCAGTTCTCACTTTTTTGTGAGAACCGCTGGTTCCAGTCACAACCATTTTAGAAAACCATTAAGGTTCTCATAAATAATTTTTGAAAAATGATTTTGATAACCTTTAAGGTTTTCAGATTCTTGGAAAAAAAATTCCCACCAGTTTTCAGCCTTGTCCGTTCTCATAAAAATTATTAGCCTCAGTTTTTGGTGCTGGTTTTCACAAGCTGGTTTTCAAATTTCTAAGAATCCAATATTTTTAATTATTTAATTTCATGTAAAAGTTTATTCAATTAAATTTTTCATTTTAAAATTCTTCTCGTTCAAATTCACCTTCAAATTCTTGTAATTCTTCTTCTAATTGTTCATCCATCTCAATAAACTCTACTAAATCACTAGGAGATTTATAACCAACTTTGGCATCATTAGGCCAATTTTTTGATATCAAAAATTAATTTCTCTAAGTTTTTTTTATTGTAAGCAACATCTTCTAAGGTTGGTGAGTATGCTAGCTAAAGAAAAAATCATTTTTGTTTCTATTTGTGATGCAACAATTCCTAATATTTGTCAACCAAAAAATCAACAATGGGGAACATAGATTCATGTTTTTGCCACCATTGTAGAGGGCATTTGATTTCTTTAAGATCCACTTGAAATCTCCTAAAAATCAAAAGTACTCTGTTAACCAGTTCTGCCACTTGTTCATTTGTGTTGGCAGCCATTTCAAAAATATCCAAGCTGCTATTTTCATAAGATCTGTGTTCTATAGAATCAACATCATAATTTTTCATAGGATGTAAGTGATGATAACATTTCAAAAGCATAGGTTGCAAAGATTTCTGATCATACTCTTCTACAATAGAAATGCCTTGTTCACAACCAACAAATGAAAATGCTAAATGAAAGTTTTTAAATCGTGGATCTAACATCAAGGAAAGCATGTTATGGGTTTTTTTCCCTTCACAATTTTTTAGAAATGAAAGAAAAGAATCAAGGACACCACAAACTTCTTCTTTAAAGTTAGAAGCAAACAAAGACAATTCAAGAGTAATTGCAAAATCATCACCCATAATACAATTGCAACATTTTAAAAAAAATTGGAACTCATTGTGATGGCACTATTTAGGGCATCATTAAGCAACCAATGATCTTTGGATTGGTTTAGAACACAAGTAATAACAATTGGAGATAAACAATCAATAATTGTTTGACAAATATGCCAAATGATAATAGGGGGAATTCGACCAGAAACACAAATAGCAGTTTGTGAACTATAATACAATGGCCTTTCAAAATTATAAGGCTTATTGAAACAAGATTATTTTGTTTGCAAACCTGCACAATATTTAACAAATTGCTAGTATTTTGTAAAAAAAGAAAAGATTGCAAATTTGCAAGCCAAATTGTTACTTATATTTTCAGCAAAAGTAACTAAAAAAAAACCTTGTTTCGACAAGGGTGTTTAGCTTTCTTGGACAAATTCCAGAATCAATGCAAACTTTAGTCCATTCTTGTTTTCCTTTTCCAGACTTCTTTGGCCAAATTATGCATTTTTATAAATCAATTTAAGTTGATTTAATAGAAATATGTTTCAAGTTTTTACAAAAAAATTCTTCAATTGTCCCATATTGACATGTTTTAGAAAATGCATGACTAAAGTAAATGCCTTGGAAACTTTCCTCCAAACCAAGAATTTCATAATTCACCATAATTTAAAGTTGTTGTCATGGCATTCAAATTTGCACCTTCATCCTTAACACATGAAATAATTTTTTTCATTAAATCATATTGATTTCACAATTCATCAAATTTATTGCCATAGCCTACCCTATAGTTTCATTTGCCTCAAACAGTCCTATTGTAATATGTTAAGGCTAACATTCTTCATTCAAAAAGCTAATCACCAATGCAAAAACATCATGTGCACCCTTTGACATCTACAAGTAAAAACTAGTTGTTGTAGAATAACATTGTTTCAATTTAAGTAACACATATTTTTCTTTTGTTTTTTTCACTAAATCAACCAAAACTTCTTGTGAATTTTTTTTTCTTGATGGAAACACAACTCTTGGACATAAATGCATTACAAGACACTTCAACCAAGTGCTATCAACAAATTGAATAGGGAGATGATTTTTAATAATCAAAAGGATAAGGTTTTTGCAAAAATTGCTTTTAATGCACAACATCCCTCTTGAAAGGATCTTTTGCACCAAAAAACTTTGATATTTCAGAGTTAGACACATTGGCTTCTTTTTTGTAGGTTGTTTTTCGAATATATTTTCTTAATGGTAAGTTCATTTCTTCCTCAAATCTCTTTGCAAGTACAACATGATTTGTATCTACATGTTTTTTTAAAGTTGTTATGCCATTCTTATTAAAATATGTTCTAATTCCTCTCCTTTTTTTAATTCTTGGATTATAAGGAACAAAAATTTACATGACAAATCATACACCTCATGATTTAAGGTTTGCTTCCATCAATAATGTTATTATCATTTACAATGAAAAATGACCAACACAATGCATTCCTATCATATCCTCTCCATTTTTTTCTTTGCAAATGCAATTTCTATAAATTTGATTTAATTTTCTGTTCTTCACTTTGAATGGCACTGGATTGTGTTTGTAGACTTTTATTTTCTTCCATAGTTTTAGTCAAAGGTACCTTTTCCATAGAAACTTGATTGGGGAAAATATCACAATATTCATTTTCTATTATTGTTTCATTAGTCTTTGAACATTCCATTTTACAAGAATTTGATGTGACTATAATGGAGAAGACAAAATAAAAGATTTTGTAGATGATAAAATGGCTTAAGTGTTATAAGGTTTTTAAGATTTAGTTGTTGATTTACAAATCATCTAAACATTTATAAAGATCCAACACCATTTACATTTAAACATTTACAAACAATTATTAAATAGTTCAATTATAACCAAGGCAAAAAATTAAAAATTAAAAAAAAATAAAACCCTCCTTCTAAAAATCCCTACAAAATAACAAAAAAATAAATTTTTTTTATCAGAACCAAGTAAAATAATGAAAAAAATAAAAAATAAAAACTTAAAACGAAGGAAAGGAAACTAGAAAAAAAAATTGAAACAAAAAAACAAAAGAAATTTATTAAAAGCTTGGAGCTTGAATGTTTTTAAGCTTCTTCCCAATCAATTCCAAATCTGAATCTCCAACACCCTACAAAAAAAGGGGGGGCAAGAAGTACTAATTTACGCAAGGGAGCAATGAAGCACTAAGTAGGAGCGAAACAACAAAGGGTAGAGAGGTACTTAAAAGGGCAAGAAACCAAGAAAGCGTAGAAGAGTGGTCACACACCACACAACAACGAAACAACAAGAGTAGCGAAGTGAAAGTAGTAGCTAAGCACAAAGTAACACCGAAATAGGAACAATAACAAAGCATAATGGGCAACAATAAACCCAATGAGCAACAACAAAACAAAACATGGAGTAGAAACCAAGTGAAATAGGAGGAGTGACAAAACACAGAGGAGTAGCTAGCGAAGTAGGAAAAGGAGCAACAAAGTAAGAGGAGTGGCGAAAGATGGAGGAACAAAGAAGCGGGAGGAAGAATAGTGAAGTAGGAGTAATGAAGCAAGAAGAACAACGAAGTAGGAGGAATGGTGAACCACGGAAAGGAACAACGAAGCATGAAGAGGAATAACAAAATAGGAGAAGGAGTGAAGCAGGAGGAGTGGTGAAGTTGGAAGAAGAGTAGTGAAATAGGAGGAGTGGTGAACTACAAAGAAGAACAACGAAGCAAAAGGAGGAATAACGAAATAGGAGGAACGCTAAAGCACAAACCAAAATTACGAAATAAAAGGAGTGGGGAAACACTAAGGAATAGCAAAGCATGGGGAGAAACAACGTGAGCAGTGGGGCCAAGTTGGCCCCATTTTGTAGAAGAGTAGGAAAGCTTCTTCATGAAGCTCCCGCCAAAGTAGGCGTTGAAGAAGCAAACCATTGAGAGGTTATGTCACCTAAAGCCCAAAGCCCATACTGAAACCTAAACCTAACAAAACCCTAACCTAAAAACCGTCACCCTTTTTTTTAATACCTTGAAAGGTTATCGTTTTTAACCTTTAAGTGATAACCTTTAAGGTTTTCAGAATGGTGGTTTTCACTTGGGAAAAAATTGACAATCATGTTTTCAAAAAGGTTATCACCTTATGTGAAAACCATTGGTTCTCATTTTGAGAACTAAATTGAAAACCTTAACGGTTTCATTGAAAAAGTGAAAATTGCCCAACACTGGTAATATCTTCATTGTGTTCATAAACCCTCACTATTTCTATAATGAAATATTCATGCAATAACCTCAAGTAAAAAAATGTATTAGAATATCTATATATAGTTGTATTATGTATCTTTATCAAAGAGCCCCTTTGGTGCAAAATTGTAAGGTTTGAATATGCAAGTATTGTAAAAAAAAATTTTTTCATTACCCAAAATTAGTTTAATTACATTTGGTCCACCAAATGTAATACTTGCATTCATTCACCTAAAATCATTGATATTATTATTTTTTCACCCAACATATGTGAATTATAAGGATCTAATTTTTTAAAATCTAAGTTTCACGATAGGTGCCCCATGTCATCGTGGCCTCATATGAAAACTTACTCCATCATCATTTAAATCCCCACCATATCATGATTGATTCATTGTATGCAATACTTACACAAATGTTGGTTCATATATTGTCATAAAAATTGGAAAAAAAAATGCTTGATTATGAGAAACTAAGAGAGACTAGCAATGCATGCGCAATACTTTCATTTGTCACTAATGACATTGTGGCCTTTAGTGAGTAGGTAGGGGGGACTCAACCAAATATTGGTCTCATGTGTATTGCAATACCTTCATCAATTGTCAATAGCATTGCAACCTTGGTGGGTCTTTTAAGTAGATAGGTTAACAAGTAAGTAGGAATAGATCAATAGTTTAAAAAGTAGCCTAAAGTGATGGATGCGTTAGTTTGTAAGTAAGGTCAAGATGGTAGATAGGTCGATGTGGTCGGAGTTGGGGGAAAAAAAAATCAAACTATGTTAACCTATATGATTAACATAGGGATAGAAACCAATGAAAAATCAATGATCATACAACCACATATGTCCTTAATTGGTGCAATCTTGGGGTCTAGTTCATTTTGGCCCACACTTGGGTTTGCGAGTTATCTAGAATGGGTAAAAGGTATCTAAGGCATGGACTAGGGTAGAGAGGTTGGTCATAGTACATTTAAAACACAAAGGAACTTGGCGATCTCATGCAACCTCAGTTGCCTCTGAGGTCCAAAGATGGATTGTAAAGGAGGCCTAGGTGCACCTAATACACTTTAGATCATGTAATTTGGACTTTAGACGGAAAAGTTATGGGTTTTACAAGGTCTCAGCCTAATTGCAAAAACTAAAATAAAATCATCAAACATTAGGCCTACCTATGTTCAAACATTGCATATCTTATCAATGAACATTGTAACATTGACACTTGTCACAAATCCTACTTATCACCAAACATTAACATAAGCAAATCGATCGCAAATGTTGAAAATTTTGTGCACTTGTATTCAAGGGCCAAGATCAAACCTCAAAATAAAACAAAAATGTGTTTAGTGATCAAACCCTAAAGGTTTGCTAACCATCACTAACTCTTTGCTCTCCCATGTGATGCCACTTTAGAACCCACTACCCGTTCCCCCTTCCTTCTCCTCTTTCCTCTCCCCATGCTTGATTTTGTCTTTCTTTCCCTCATTTGCCATTCGTAGGCTTGGATGCCCATTTTCGTGAAGTTCTAGAGGTGATGGCAACTCGTTCTTGTGGAACTCTCAAGGTGATTGCATGTGGTTCTATTGTTTGTAGTTCTACTTGAAGCTTTTAACGGTAATTTTTTTGTGTGTTGGTGATGGCCTTCATCGAGGCACTTTATTTTTGCTGCTCCTCTATTACATGTGCACTTGTTCTTGTTGCGTTTTTATTGCACGCACACTTATTCTTGTTGCATTTTTATTACACACGCATTTGTTTTTGCTACACCTTTATTATGCACTTGTTTTTGCTATGCTCATGTTGCACACACACCTATTCTTGTTACATTTTGTTACAAACTTGTTATTGTTGCACCTCACTTGCATGCACATTTATTCTTCTGCGTTGTTCTTCAGGTCTTGATCTTCTTGTGTTGCTATGTTGAACTACTATTTAACTTTTGACCTTCTTGCATTGCTACCATGCATTTCTCCTTAGTTCATGACCTTCTTGCATTGTTATGCTATGCTATTCTTAAGCTCTTGACCCTTTTGCATTGCTATGTTATGTTGCATCTCAGTTTTTAACCTTTAGCTCTTTAGCTTTTGAGCTTTTTACATTGTTCCTTAACTCTTGACCTTCTTATGTTGCTCCTTAGCTCTTCACCCTCTTACACTACTCCTTAATTCTTAACCTTCTTACACTACCCCTTCTTTAAACAAAAAGGTCCTTTTCTTTATCCTTTATTCATTTGTAGCAATTGCTACTGTTCCTTTTCTCTATTCTTTGTTCATTCACACTAGTAATTGTTGCTACTCCTCTTTTTTAAACAAATAACTCCTCTTTTCTATCCTTTGTTCATTTGTAGCAACTGTTACTGTTCTTTTTATCTGTTCTTTGTTCATTTTTCACTAGTAGTTGTTGTTCCTCCTATTTTTTAAACAAAGAGCTCTTCTTCTCTATCTTTTGTTCATTTGTAGCAGGTGCTACTACTCATCTTCTTTGTTCTTTGTTCATTTTCACTAGCAATTGCTATTATTCCTCTTTTCTAAACAAATAGCTCCTCTTCTTTATCCTTTGTTCATTTGTAGCAGGTGCTACTACTTGTTTTTTTTGTTCTTTGTTCATTTTCACTAGTAGTTACTATTGTTCCTCTTCTCTAAACAAAGAGCTCCTTTTCTTATCCTTTGTTCATTTGCAGTAGCTATTATTGCTCCTCTTCTTAATCCTTTGTACATTCTTAGTTCTTCTTCTCTATCCTTTGTACATTTTCAACAACAGCTAATGTTGTTTTCTTCTCTATCCTTTGTACATTTTCAACAACAGCTAATGTTGTTTTCTTCTCTATCCTTTGTTCATTTGCAGCTGTTATTACTCCTTTCCTCTATCCTTTGTTCATTCTCACTAGTAACTATTGCCATTCCTTTTTTTTTTCATGTTGTCAAAATCGCTAGTAGTTGTTGCTCCCCTTTTCTTTCCTTTTATTCATTTTTAATTGTTGTTGCTTTCTTCTTATTCATCCTTAGCAATGTTGTTGCTCCTCTTGAACTTATTCATATTCAGTCTAACCCCTTGTTGTTATTTGTGATCATATTTTATTTCATTGAACATCAAACTCCTTGTGCCCACCATTCTAACTTCAATTATGTGTTTGAAGTTGTTGTAGGGATCTTACAACTTCCTTTTTGGCTTGCATTCGAGCCTTGGCTCATTGTTGGGCTTATTTCTATGTAGATGTTGTTGAACCAAGGTTCACACCACTATATCTAGAAGGGTCAACTTGCATACTTGCCTTGAAATTGCGATGAAATTTATTTCCTACTTCTATAATTATTGAGGATGACCAAGCTACAATGAAATTGCTTCGTTGTTGTTTTACAAGTTTGTTTTAGCTCGTCTTTTAGTTACGGTCAACAATGTAAGTGCTTTCCTTGCTTGTTTTTCTTTCTTTTTGCTTATTTTTATTTGCTCTACTACCTCCCTATCCATTGCTTTTTGTCACATAATCCTCAAATATTTTTTTAAAGTTACAACATGGCTTTAATAATAGTTGATTAATTGTTTTTTTCCATTGGTCCTTCTTGCAGGTAGATGTGGTAATGACATCAAATTGTGACACCCTTGTGCTAGTGCCATTTGAGTCGAACTTTTAGGATTTTTAAGTTTTGCAATTTCATCCAATGAAGGCTAAACCAAATTTTCAACCATGTTCTCTCTCTGATTTTATCATAGATGCATGGTTAATGATTGT
>Ga0209611_10011052_pt1 | contig 13131 bp, 13 predicted proteins | sample S1TSphgellanicum_3_FD_187693 | JGI IMG/M metagenome (GOLD analysis project Ga0209611, IMG submission 187693) | Host-associated microbial communities from peat moss isolated from Minnesota, USA - S1T2_Fc - Sphagnum magellanicum MG (SPAdes) (version 2) | ecosystem: Host-associated > Plants > Peat... | reverse complement strand
AAGCACACCTTACAATTGGATAGTTTTTCAAAGAATCAAATACTGTGGAATAATATATTGTCTTGTGGTAATAAATTTATGCAAAAAACTTTTACCAATAGAATATCCCAGAAAAAAATGAAAAAAAACATAAACATTATCCAAATTCAGTGACTTTAAAAGAGAATATTTTTCAGAAGGTTAATATAATTATATTTCAAGAAGATTTTCTCAAATATGATTTAAATATTTGTAAATTATGTGTAACTTAATGAATAGAGTTTTGAATGATTTTGAAAGAAAGTGTTCACTAGGTGGGGATTTACATTTGCAATAATGAGAATTTCAAATTATTTTCATTTTATTGCAAAATTTTGTTTCCAGATGGAGTGATGACTATCAAAGTTTTGTTGGAGTTGGTTTACTACTTAATCACCTATATTTTACCAACGACCTTGTAACTTTTTATTGATTTTTTTCCCTGTGATGGATGGAGATTATGCAATCCCTTCTCTCAAAGTGTACCCTTGCTTTGATTCTTTCAAAATAACAGAATTCCAAAATTTGAAGAATTAGTCTTGGAATAAATGACCTCCATGAAATTGCAATACCACAAACCCATTTAAAGGCTACTTTATTCAAACAAACTCATCATCCATTCTTTTTTCCCCACAAATTGTTATAAATTTGTCTTAGTACTTCAATATCCTGGATTTAAACAATTGTCTTTTGTTGTGTTTTAAAATAAAAATTTCACCCAAAGTTTGTTCAATTGACAATTGTCCATTCAGATTTTAAGGTGTGCATGGTAGTTTAATTTTTTTTCCCCAAGCTTTGCTTTAAATAGTGGACTTATTGCCCATTTTTTTCTTCACAAGTTGCTATACAATTATTAGGACTCAAGATCCAATTCAAATGGTTGCCTCTTGCTTAAATCCTAATGTGTTTTACACATGGAACTTGTTTTCCTTTCACAATTGTCTAAATTAGATTCTAAGGTGCCAAGTGCCAACATGTGAAAAACAATATGGAGGTTAGTATTGTTGGCTTATATTTTCTCCTTCCCAAATTGCTCAAAAATTGAAAGTTGGCAATTAAGATCACATTGAAAAATATGTTGAAAAATAATCTCGTCTTCTTTTGGCTTAATTCAGACGTTCAGACACCCAAAATTTGAACATTCCTTTTGACGATTATTGTCCAATTGGAGTCTAAGAAGGTCCTCAAGTTTTTTTCAAAAATACATATCTATCTTTTTTTTTCCCTTTTAAAAGTAAAGTTCTGTTCAAATGAGTATGTACCTTCTAAGTAGTGCACGCACGTCGCCCACGACGTCTTCGCTAAACGCCGAATGCGACAAGCCGATGTGGCTGAGGCGACGTGCCCAGTCCACGGCTTTCTGCTGCCGCTGGCTCCTCTCCGTCGCCTCGTCGCACGCAAGCAAGTTCACCATGTTGCGCGCGTGAGCGCGCTCCAACATCAGTCGCTCTTTGCTAGCACGCGGAAAGCTCTCATCTAGCGAGTCGAACAGTAACCAATAGAATCGAAGCGCCTCGCAGAAGCAGCTCATGAAGTCCGGCGACACCAGGTCCACCTCGTCCTCCACTATCGTTACCACCTGCACAGCAACCCAACTCAATTCTAGCTCTCAGCTTTAATCATTACGTGTGCATGCCGAAAAGCTCGATAATCATGGCTTGTACGGGCCAGCAGCTGCCAGTCATAATAATGAACTCATGCAGCACCTGCGCCTGTTCCGAATACATATATATCTCTCTCCAAGTCAGCGTTTTTTTTCAAATTTGTGAAGTAGGTGAGTTGGCGATCATGCACAAGAGGACTTAACCATTTTGGCTACAGATCAGAGGGGGAAGTAGAAAAGTTTAGGATTCCCCTTATAATTTGGCTATTTGTTGAAAGTTATTCTCTTTGAAGCTATTCTCTAAATATGGCTACTTTAGATTTCTGTCCTAATAATGTGGCGACTTGGCCCCATTTTTTCCCAGCGAGTTTGCAGCTGAGCATCATCAGTGATCCTCGACTAGTCGCAGCTAATTTTGTTCGATTAGATTCTGATAGGTCACTCTGAACTCTACCAATCATGTGTTCCACCTCTTATGATCTTAATAGAGGCATGCACTAGCTAGTAGGTCTGAATCCTAGTTACATCCTGTGCTTGATACTGCAGCTTCATCATGTGAAGTACTCTAGAATTAGGTTGCAGCAGGTCAGCAAAAGCAAGCAGTACAAGAGATTGTGGTTTTTCTCACACGAAAAGCAGCAGCTCATGATCATGGTCATCCAGCTCATGAAACCTTGTGATTTCATCCGTTACACACGTGTCATGAGCAGCGGCTTTTTGTGTGAGAGAAACCACATTCTCTTGTAGTGAATTCATCATTCTTCTGCTTGTCTTTAAGTATCATCAAGAGCAGTTAATAATGGCAATCATTATTCCTGCCTGCACTTATCAATCAAGCAAGTACTGGTGATCATAACTAGTTCTTGCCTGCTGCAGCATTCATGACAGTATATAATACGATTTAGATTTATCTGGCTACCGGCATCAGTTGCTAATGATCAAGGCCGCGAGAGCAGCAAACCAGTATAATTTATGATCAGAATTTATTAGCAAATGTGGCAGGTTCTTGTGCATGCGTACCTTTGGGTTGGCGTCTCTGAAAGTGTAAAGAATCTGATCACGGGGACTGCTGTACTGAATATCGGTAATATCGTTCCGGCCGCCAGCTGCCTGACCAGTAATGGTAGTTAACTCTTCCACTGGTACCTGATGTAGTGTGTGGATGCAGTTGATGGCAAGAGCTTCATCTTGGCGAAGTTCCAGTGCTGATCCCGGTGCAAACTGGAGGCGCTCCAGCTGTGGTAAATGGGTGACACTGTAATCGAACGGGACTCCCATGAGACGCGCGAATCTGTCGAGCCTCATCATGATCTGGTGCATGATCTGCATGGCGGATTCTTCTTTGGAGACGACGATGGCGGAGAGGCGGACGTTAGGCGCGCCCTCGGCTCGCGTGGCCAGCGCTTCCAGTAGCGTCGGCCATTGGGTACAGAATGTGCTGCTGATGTCGACTATGTGTATATTCGTCTCACCTTCAAACGCTTCGAGCAGAACTCCGTTGCAAGCAACATGCCCGAATGTGGTCCACGGACTTGCTTCCTGCAGATCACGAGAATCACCATATGCCGACGATTTCACCACATTGTGCACAACACATTTTTTTATGAGAACGATTTCTCGCTGTGAGACTTAATGCACTGAAAAGTTACGATGAAGCTGCTTCATCCATCCAGGGCACCGGTCCTAAACGATTTGCCTCCTATGGCAATCCGAGATCATGTTTTACAGCGTGCAGACAGTTATAACGGTACCTGAAAGTCGAGGATCATTTTGCGCAAGGACTCGAAGGAGTAGGATTTCTCGGCGGCGGCTCGGAGGATGCGGTGGCAGCTCAATCCTGTGCCTGTGATCTTACAGAAGAGCGCTTGCAGAAAGTAGGACGCCAGCCGTTGGTCGCAGTCCCCGTAAGGGGAAGCCAACTCGTTCAATCCCGACATCAGGTTTTGAGCTCGTAAGGTGTCGTTAACGGCCACCGCCCGCGCGCATTCCAGCAATAAATTAGGCGCCCAGTGGCCGCTGCTTGACGGCAGCTCCAGCTGAGCAGTACTACGACTACCACTAGCCGCTGTCGAGCTTGGCCCAATGAAAGCGGGATTGCTAAATTCCTCAACCATGCCGGTCCCCCCCACGTTACCAGCTTCGCCAGCTTGACTAGCTATACCTGGAGTCAAAGAGCCTGATGATCTTTGATCTGGGCTCAAAAGCTGCTCACTCCACTCATCTTGCAGACGCGGAGAGCTATGATACTGCGATCTCTCCTGCATCTCGAAAGATGTAGGAGTATCCAGATTGAAGAGAGAAATACCAGCTTGAGCGCTTATGGTACCGACGGGTTGTGAGATCGCCATATATTCAGCTCCTGCGCGAGCTGTGGATGTGTTGTAAGCCTGCGTTCCTGACGTGATGGAGGTCGAAGAAGGCCTAGTGATCACTCCAGCTGCTTGATGCAGCTGCATACCAGCAGTAGGTTGCTCATGAGAAACTGTGGGATATAGAGCTGCTGGGTCGACCGCCAGGATTGTGTCGACGGATCGAGAAGGACTTGATCCGCCGCTGGTGTTGAGCTCTGATCTGCCTTCCTGATCGAGTGGGGAGAAACTTCCGAGGCTTGATAACAGTCTGTCCATGACGTACGTCGCAGCCAACCCTAAAAAATCTTCCCTAGCATGCCATGACGAGGTTCCTGTCGTTGACCGCGCGACTATCTGCTAGCGCTCTTATGCATGATTCTTACATGGTTGGCTAGTTGCGCGCTCTCATGAGTAACGCGGCCGTGCAGAACCAAAGTGAGGAAATCCTTCGTTCATGATCATGTCCAGGCGATGAAGGACTTCATATCTTTAAATGTCAGGAGCCTAACGTCTGCGTACAAGCAGGTGTCAGTTGACGTATGTTGGTCATTTGCCAAGCTTAAGGTTCTCTCTCCGGTTGGGCTTAGGTTACGACGATAGCCTCCAAATGCTTTCATGTTTTCCGGGTTAAGGTTTGAGGGGCACGTCTTCCGATAGATTCCTGCACACGAATATCCCTCTGTCAGAGCGCTTAGCACAACAGAAGAATCATTCCGTGTATGTTTGCCTGACTTACGACATCTTTCCATTAGGTTTCTGAGATCACAGCAGCTTTCCATTATGTGTTTTCAGCTAGCTGTGAGCGACGAATTGCAGTAGCTGGGAGAGCTCTGAGTCAAACTGTGATTCACCACTAAATGACATTGTCTTTTCTTTTCATGAGGACATGTGTTCCGAGCCTTGCTAACATTAACTACGTATTTTCAAAACACTTGCAACTCTCCAATGGAAAACGGTCGTCCATGCAGCAAGAAACAACCTTCCGTGTCAGTGGCTTTCCATTAGGCTTCTGCGATCACATCTCACTATATGTAACTGTGATCACAGCAGCCTAATAGAAATCCTTGGAGTTTCGACGCTAGAGAAGTCAATGCCTCGACCTTTTTTGACGCTCCCAGCTATTTGAGTTTAGTAAAGACTGAAAGGAGCTGCAGGACATTGCACCGAGAGCTGCCTATATTCTTTCCCCCACATGAGCAAAGTCGAAGTCTCAAGGTTCGCACACTTTGACCCGTACTTGATCCAGGCCGGAGGCTGCTGACGAGGAATCACGAACTGAGAAGCCTGATCCGGAAGCAAATTAAGAAGAAGGGAATAGATCTAAGCAGAGACAGATTTCCAGCAAGAAGTCAGAAAGCCCATGCACTTGGCAAACCGTGCCAGAAACAAAGCTGTGAGATCGATTTTCCCTGGGCTGATCAAGCCGACACTAACGCGGCTCATGGCGCACGAGCTTCACAGCTAAACCTAACGCTTCTGCGAGACTTTCGATAGCAAAAACGTTTAATGATTTGAGAAACTCAATAAGTACCCGAGAACTCGTCCTGCATCAGGAGCTGCTGGTGCTACTGGTGCTGCTTGATAGCCAGCTCCAGACTGGAAGGTCGATGCGAAGTCGAGCTGCAGATACAAGCAGCAATCATGACCAGGACAGACGCTGCTGCGTGCTGCAGGACACACAGCAATCAGAGCTCCTAGTAGTGATTCTAGCTCTCGCATAGTTGCAACCCCATAAGATATCAGCTCTGCACGGAGACGCAAACCCTCGTCCAGCTGAGCTCCCGCCCACCAACGACCAACTCCTCCAATAGACACATGATCTATTTGTACTCCAGCTGCTCGAATATTTCTCTTGCAGTTTGCAGCGAAGAAAAAGACCTGAAGAAAAAAAATAAGAATATTTAGATTAGCTAGAAATAGAAGATGACTCGTATCCTGAATACCCGGAAGGTGCTGAAGCATGTCAAAGACTGGTCGACATAAACATCTTCTATCCGTGCAGAGCAGCTTGATGTTATAGACCACAGGTCCTAGACCTGTGTGTTCACGAGATGTCATCGTATGACAGAATATATCTCGCGACCTAGCTAGCTGAGCTTGACAAAGAGTGGAGTTGCTGCTGCAGCAGCAGCAAATACCTAGGCCAAGATCCAACAAAAATACCTGAGCTATTTTCTATTTTTCCTTTTGAAGGACAACACTTGAAGATTTTAGTGTTTGGAAAAAAAAACTATACCTAGGCCTGCTGCAGCGCGCACTCCGTCGAAGGTTCCCGCGCCTCCAGGGCTTGCAGTCTTGCAACAGGCCACAACAGAAAGCTGTGAACAGGAGGAAATGATCAAGTGGTCATGCCACACTGTCAGTGAAGCTGCTGCAGTCTCTGAAGTTCTCAACCACCTCCTGAAAAATATGTTCAAGACTTAATCAGCAGTAGCAGCAGCAGCTTGTCAGGCCTGCTGCAAGGACGTCCTATAAGGTGATCATCAATGCAGATGATCAAACTTACAAGCCTTTTTGGTCATCTGCAGGCATTAGCTTTCGGCCTGAGCTTTCATCATCATGACTACTACTACTACTGCAGGCGCTAGACTATGACCCAGTCACATATAAGTAGTTTTGTCGCAGGTGGGTTCCAATAATAATTGCGAGAGCTTTCAGCAAAGTGAATACCGATATATGCAGTGCAGGCGATCACAATCCAGCTCTTATCACAAAGACAACCAGTGTCCGACACATGAGATCAGAAACTAGCACATTAGAATTCTTGATGAATCAGATCTTCGCACAATTGATGCTGCAGACTCTGAAAGTCTGAGTGAGTTATAGTAGCTGTCAAGGATCTCATGATGAATAATTGCATGACTCATCGTCTACGGTGCAAAAACTCCTCCGATATATATTGCAGCAGGTGGTATATATGATTTATGTTGCAACCTGCTCGTTGGTTTTTTCTAGTCTTAAAGCTGCTCACAAGAAACTTTTTTAGGATTCCCTTTGGGACCATCAAGAAAAACTTGAATTTCCACATGCAAAGATGAAATAGTTCAATGTTTGACGATGGGAAAATACAATGATTCCTCTGTCTCACAATGGGAAAATTAGAAGAAAACATTGAAATGTTGGTCCCGCGATTCGACTCTCCTAGAGAGCTTTCCCTAGATGTTTTGTTAATATTTCAACTTCAATTTGGCAGAGGTTTCCCACTCTTTTTCACTACAGGAAATGCTAAAAAAAGTTTCTTGCGAAGTTTTCTTTCATATCGAGTACCTGCATGTTTTCGAAATTACAATTCTCCAGCAAGTGAAGCTAACCGGGCGTTGCATGAAGCTTGCAGGAAGTGGATTAATCACAAAAAATAAACTCCTTTAAATAATCTTCCCAGTAAAGGCCATACGATAAATATCGTCAAAGATATATATCCTTTCTGCAGCTGATCCCGAGTCCCGGATCAGGAGGGGAATAAACTCGTACTAGGCTCCAGGGTTTTTCTTTTTCAAATTTCAATTTTGTGAAATAGGTGGACTGGCAATCATCCACAAGAGTCCTAATGAACCAAATTTGACTAGAGTTCAGACAGGACCTTAGAATTCTTTTGGAATCTTGCCTAGTTCTGGTGGCCTACACGAACAAATTGTTTAAATCTGGTGGCTTCTAAGTTTTTTCTCTCAAAATATGCCAATTTTTGTGTATTTCTCCCAAAAAAACCCCTTTTTATCAATTCGCAGTGGATTGTTTTTTTCGCCACATTGCGAAAATTCACCGGAGAAAAAAAAAACACCAGTACTAGCTCTTTGATCTTTGATCTAGCTAGCTCGTGCTTGATGATTGTTATGCAAACACTATAGTCTCGACGTAGCTGGTCAATTAAACTGTAGGCGAGAGCTGGCTTTGCTGCACAATTAATCATGAACGCTCATCAGAATGATGATGAAACCCTGGCAAGCTTTATTGAACAAAGCACCCAGCAAAGGGGAAAGGAAGAACAAAGAGAGATGACCCAAGTCCAAGCCAGAAGCGCAAAAACCCCAAAGTGGCTTCATCAGAAGCACATGCCACACACAACAGAAAAGGAAAAAAAACAGCAAAGCAAACCAACAGCTCTTCCCTGCAGCTCAGACCTTTGATCGAGTTCGGTTTCTGTAGTAGCGCTAGTTCGACTGCTGGACTTGCAGCAGATCAAGTCGGAAGTTCCAGCCTTATTTTAACTGGCGAAATCTCCTAAAAAAACGAAGTTTTGTAAACATTTGGAAAATAAACTGATTTTGGAGGGTATCCAACGCCAGAAGTGAGGGAGAAAAAAACAAAAAATTGCCAGATTTGTAAATTTGGTTTTTCATTGTGTAGCCATGAATATAGAAAGGTTGATTAAAGATTTGTAATCAACGTCTAGTCTTTATGTGGTTTATAGCCAGATTTAGCTTAATCTTTCTAGGGATGATTATCATTTTTCCTACATCTTATGGATGATAGCCACTTAAGCTACACATATATAGAAATTCCTAAAAAAACACTGGTCGGAACGTCGGAACTGTGACGATGACACTGCGAGCGACCGTGATTATCACAAAGCCGTCGCCTGAGCAATCATCCCTGATCAACTTACGCATTGCTTGCTGCTTCTGCAGCGATCTAGCTAGCTATCTAGCTAGCTGCAGGTTTAATTAATCCAACAGTTTGGTACTTTGTAGAGCAAGCAGGCAGGCAGCCTAGTGCTTGTTTCTGCGTATTTGTTTGCTCCATTTGTCACAGGATCGTCGATGAGCAGCCAACCAGCGAGCCAGGCCCGCTGCAGAGTACTCCGGCGGCGCGTGGGTGTCAAATACGACTCAACTCCCAGGCAACCAGTAAACAGTGTTTTTATTTAGGGCAATTTTGTGTTAATAGCCAAAGTGACGATCATCCACAAGAAAATTTAGCCACATTTGGTTACGAGATAAATATTAAAATAATTTAAGTTTATATATCTTTCTATATATATGGCTACCTACTTTGAAACATGTTCAGAAATCTGATGATTTTTCTTTAAATTTGGTCGAATTCTTGCTGTTGAAAACCTTGAAAAGCACATAGTTTTAGCATTTTTAATTTTTTAATATAACATTTTGGCTATGTATAGCAACTAGCCAGCACCCAAAAAGGCTGCCCATAAAGTCTCAGGTACACGTAAAGACCTTGGATGAATCAGCACCCACACTGGAACCATCGTAAAAGTCCCAAATCTTTTTCAGTTGCTATATAAACATTATAGATATCCTTTGACTAAATCAGGGTCTTAACATTTCCTGGGTTTACGAATGAGCTCTAAGAGGCCTTACTCAAGAAGGTGAGGAAGGTACCAGTATATAGGTGCTGGTTCACCCTGGCGCACATAAAGTCCCAGGTATGAGAAAACTTCTGTTGCCCAGCTCCTCCTTTACCACTATAAGAGAAAAATGAGTGCTGCTGCATTGAAACAGCTATGTGAGTTAAGACCTTACAGAGTCCTAGTAAAACACTCCAAAAGATTTTGTAGTATATTTGGAGAGGGTTCCTTATACATATAAGATCCCTCCCTCTTAAGGAGAAGGCAAAAATCCCTCTCTTTTCTACAAGGTTGAAATATTCATGCATATAAGCATGCAAAAATCAATCCTCTGTTCTAGAAGGTTGAAAATGTTCATGGATATATAAGCAAGTGCAATTGCTTTTTTGGGTTATAAATTGTCAATAGGTGAGGAAATTTTTTGTTTATTCTAATTTTTAAATCACCAACTTTCTTCCAAAAACTTTTGAGAGACATGGATGAGGGGGAGAGTGTTTCCACGGTTCTATTTATTGGCTATTGTTTTAAAGGTCCTCTATAAAGATCACATTGATTAATCCTTAATTTCAAGGAGGTCCAATTTGGTCCACCCAGTTCCCATTACTCCTAGATGAGAGCATTGGCTTCAAAATCTAACACAGGCGGGTTGTCATTACAACTTAGGACATCATTGAGTAGGTCCTGCATTTCTAATGAGAGTTTTTTAGTTTTGTCTTTTTTTACCTCTTATAAGAATTTCCATGAGCTTGTAGATAAAACCATGCACATGAATTTTTAATATGTCATGATTTCTCTGTAGCTTGTTGCAGGTGAAATTAAAGTTGACAGAATATGAGCTTGTGTATATCTGAATGCCTTACTCTACTACTGTAGGGTCAGTCTCATCATTAAATAATCCTTTCAACATTGAAATGTTTCTTTTAAAAATATGACACGGAGGTGATGAAATCCAGCACAATTAATGTCAGGTTACAATATGTGTAAAATTTAACTCCTCATTTATGACAGTATTACGTTAGACTATATCTAAATTACAAAAGAACAAAAGAATTCCAAAGCTAAAAAATGAATAAATTATTTCTTCAAAGAAATTAATTACTCATGTTTTCATAATGTGGAAACTGACCCTAGGCTATGGTAGAGTCTAGAAGCAGCTGATCTCCTATTCAAGATATTTACTCAAAATTAAAATGATCCTTTCTGCTCATTATGGGACATCAAGTTTTTTGTTTTTCTGTTGGTGCTTAGGGTTTCGTGCCTTCATCTGGGCAACTAGAGGAACATTCCCAGGCCTCACAATCCTTAGAAAAGGAAATATGCATCTATCTCATAAGGGGTTGTGCAAAAGCACAACATTTTGCTGCATTATTAGTACTACTATCATCCGGCTCTAATACCAAATAAGGTGGCTACATACTTTTAAGTTTAGATTAGCCTCAGCCTCTTCTCAAAATATGGGTCTAGGCCAAGGTGGGAGTTGAGTTGAGCTGCGAATTTTGGGAATCTTTGTCACCAGTGGGCTTTATGCTTTATAATACTCAATTATAAGAGCATCTCCACCAGTCACACTGCAAACACACACTGCAATGTTAGTATCCAGACCATTTTGCCAAATCTCTTCACAAAATGTTTTGTTTGAGCAAAATGCTCACACAGCATCCGGTCATGTAATCACATGAATTGCAATTTTTTGGAGTTTTTTTTTTGTGTGCTCCAAATTTGCCATCATCATGAAGCTTTAAAAGGTTTTCTTTTCATGTTTTTCTGTGTGCAAAGATAAAGAATGCGTGATGAATGGAGAGAGTGGCTATTTGCTCAATTTGAAGAGATCCTTGACGATGACAATGGATAGGAGTTGTTTCTACAAGGAACTCTGGAGTAACTTGCTTGGAAGATGAAGGACATAAACATGACAGAACAAGGTGAAATGTGCTAAGTATTTGTTAAGATTGTGGAAGCTTAGGCATGAGTGCATGGTTTTGGACTATTTTGCTCCTTCCTTAATGTATAGTGAGAAATTTTTCAGACACCGAAATAGGATGAATAGCCCGAAAAAAAATGAAAGTATTGAAATTGTTTGTGATTATGATTTTAATTTTTTGCAAAGATGAGATTGGGCAAAGAAGTTTGGCTTGTCTTCAATCCAAAAATGCATAGTTACATTTTGCATGCTTGCATATGGAATGAAGGTTGATGCAATAGATGAATATTGTCAATTTGCTAAAAGCACAACAATGGAATGCATGAAATGGGTTGTGCATGCCAAAATTGCAATTTTTTGATCAAAGTACTTTTGAAAACCCACAAGAGCAAAGATAGAAAATCAATTGAAGATCAATGAAAATAGGTGTTTTCCAAGCATCTTTACAAGCTTTGATTATATGCATTAGAGGTGGAAGAATTGCCTAGTTGGATGGCAAGGGCAATTTTTTTTAAAAATGCAAAGAGGTCCATAATTTTAAAGGCAATTGCAAATCAATCTCTTTATATGTGACATGCATCTTTTGGGCTTCCAAGTGGAAACAATGAGACTAATGTTTAAGACCAATCACCAATGGTTGCAAACACATTAAATGGGGCACCAACAATAGCGTTTTGATGTTCAAAGTGAATGACAATGTCTACCTTCAATACTATCTTTTAGTAGATTTTATCTATCTTCCTTGATCTTGTTTTGTGCAAATTGTGCATGAACCTTAAGATGAAAAGAGGCAAAACTTTGCAAAGATGCAAAAAAATACAAAAAAGGTTGTAGAGAAATGTTTTGGGTTATTGCAATTTAAATTTGATATCATTCCAAACCCTTATAACAAATGGTTGCAATTTTTGATCTCATGATGTGTTTTATGATTTTTCATAACATGATTATTGAATATGAACAAGATCAAAATTGGAAACCATTTTTTGATAGAAATAATGTAACATATTTGAAAAAAGATCTAACCTTCCAAATACACTTGGAATGCACACAAGAATTATAAAATTCATAAGTTTGTTACAATTCAAATTTGGTGCAATTCCAAGTGGGCCTAAAAAGACTTGAACATTGAATGAAATAAAATTATACATTGTTTCAATTTTAGTGTGTTTTGATTTTTTGGGTTTAAGGTTGTGTTTGTGTATGTTTCAATTTTTTTTCCATGGGGTGTGGTTTTTTGTGAACTTCAATGATGGCTAGAAGATGAGGGTGCTTGTGTTTTTTTGTGGGATTTGGTGATGGCTAGAAAAAAAAAAGGGGGGGTTGTAGATACAATTTTCCATGAAATTCAATCATGAGTAGAATCAAAAACCACTTGTGTTTGTTTGTGGGATTTAGTAATGGCTAAAAGGATAGAAAAAGGTTGGAATTGTTTTTTGTGACATTCAACCATGGTTAAAATTGGAAACTTTTGATGTTTGGTTGTTTGTGAGATTTGGTGATGGTTAGAAAAAAGAATTGGAAGCTGAATTAACATAATTAATTGCATTTTAACTTGGAATTGATTCAAGTGTGAACATGATTTGAATTGTTTGGTGTTTTTGAAGTTAGCATATGGGATGTTTGATATCATCAATGTGGAAATATCCATCAAAAACTGGTATTGTCCTTGATGCACCAAATAAAACTAATTCCCTACTTATATGGTCAAAAAATAAGATTATCTGAAGTTTTTATTTGATGATGATTCACATTTAGTTAAGGATTTGGGGGATTGTAGTTAGGTGATTAACGATGGGGCTCACATTTGCATTTGACCTATTAATTTCCTTACCTTAAAACCAAGGTGTTTGTTCATGGTGGATTTCACAATAGAAATTTTTCACATTGTTATTTAGCTTGGAGGACCTTAACTCTAAATTTTGGGGTGGGGGGGGTG
>Ga0209611_10011051_pt1 | contig 13131 bp, 10 predicted proteins | sample S1TSphgellanicum_3_FD_187693 | JGI IMG/M metagenome (GOLD analysis project Ga0209611, IMG submission 187693) | Host-associated microbial communities from peat moss isolated from Minnesota, USA - S1T2_Fc - Sphagnum magellanicum MG (SPAdes) (version 2) | ecosystem: Host-associated > Plants > Peat... | reverse complement strand
TAAACCTAATAGCGCACAGTCACTTAAGAACGTTCATAACCTTACAACCGTACAATAACCTTAAAAGATATGACGGGCATGCCCATAACCGGCCATCATGCATGAGGCCGTGCATACGGGCATGACATGTTGAAAAATTCATTAAATTTAGTTTTGGTTTTTGTTTTAATAAAAGATTCGTGAACTTGAATAATAATTATGTCAGAAACAATCAATTTTGCAAAGGACTAAGGTAAGGGACTCTATTGATAAATAATTTTTTATGTTAATTAAAATAATTTGGTTGATAGTAACCTACTACCCACACTCAAAAAAACACTCACAATTTTAAAAAGTCCAGAATTTAAATTTTTAAAAAATTCAAAGAATGTTTCAAAATCTCAAAACTTCAAGAATCTTTTATCACATGTAAATGGGTGTAATGCACATGACATATAAAAAAAAATTGTAGCTTATGATTTAAGAAACTAAAACCTAAAATAGTTAACATATTTTGTTATGGTTCGAAATTAATAATAATTTTTCAAAATGAAATGCAAAATTTGACAAAATCTACAACTTTAAAAAATCCATATTGATTCAAAAATGATTAACACAAAACATGTGATATATTCAGACAACTATATGTATTTTTAGTAACAAGTTGCAAAAGATTATGATGTTTTGTTGAACAAACAAGTTTAAAGCAAGACTCAACATCTTAACCTCTATTAAACACATATGATTTGGTCAACTTCAAATAAACAAGATCCCTTTAAAAAAATATTTTTGAGAATATCCTCCAAGCCCATCATCCAAGTGAATTTTGATTTGTTACATGATATATCATATCTCTTGGTGTAGAAGCAAGTACAAAGTTGAAAACATTCAAAGGAAAAAAGCCACAATAATCTATAATTAACATAGATTCTAAAAAAATATATATAGGCTCTAAATGAATACTTGGGTATTGTCCACTAAACCTTACGAAAATCGATTTTCAAAAACAAGTTTTGGTTTTTATACAAAAAATAATAATTCACTTTTCCATCCTCAAAATAACCCAATACATTAGTACATTTAACGTAGTAATCAAAATAAAAATTTCACCTATAGGTTAAAAAGTGAGAATAATCTTCACGCACAAAATTTTGTTCCAATGACATGTGAAAAGTTTGTAAAAACATTGAAAGGGTGTTCCTTGCAAATTTAAATATTCAAATTATTTTTTCTCTATATTTGACTCCTCCAAAATGCACTAAAACATGCATGTATTTTATACAACATTGTCCAACTATTGATTTGGCCCTATTATATGTTCAAAAATGTATATTGTTCGTAAAATTGTGTCACAATACATGTTAAATTGCATAGGTCACATTAATATATGATCTTTGATTTTTTTGAAATTGAAACATATTTCCCATTATTTGGTGCAATACACCAAAAAAATTAATTAAAATATTCTTCTTTTATTATGCATTGAAAAAATATTTCTTTTCACATAAATTCACAACTTTGTTAGTTAATGAAATACCATGTTATCAAAAATATTATCATTAACTTATTCCAAACTTTCAAAATGTTATGAAAAAATTATAATAATAAATTAGCTAGAAGGTCCCAAACATAACTAATATGGAACCATAATGTTGAAAATGGATGTCAATAAATCACAAATTGAAAACTTGATTTCATTATTGAGCCAATAATACCCCAAGAAAAAACTCAAAAGATGATTATATTAAAAAAAAACCCTAATGACAAGAAATTTAATGATTTAGAGAAAAAATTATTTGATTTTTAAATGCTTTTCTATGATAGTTCTAGTGTCAATATCTGGGGAGAAAATGAAAAAAATGATGATGGGTAGTTCATAAAAACAAAAATTCATGAAGGAATGAGCAAAAAAAATTATTTTTCATGAAGCATTGTCACATTACATTTTTTTGGTATTTTGGTCCCTCATTGGGCTAAAGAAATATTGTTGTTGATGTCATAAATGTCATAGGAACATTAATTTACACAATTTGTAAAGTACTTTTTAGTTTGTTAGAGAAAAAATTACCAATCAATCTATCTCTCCTCACTATCCTTGTCACTATCCATTAGTTTATCCCTTGTATCCCTCCTCATTATCCCTATCACTATAGTGTTATCCTTCTACAATGTCACTATCATGGTGACATTTTACCAATCTACTACTAAACCCTTTTCCTATACAAAATGCCCACCTCTTGTGCACAAATTATTACATTTTGTAAAAATGCCTCCAAACACAAGGCTTATTTCAAGGTGTAAATGGAAAAACAAATTGTGACAAATGAGATTTTTCAAATCAATGCCTTAATTTATTTATTTTAAATTACTAGTACATTTTATATGTTGCATGCAAAAATAAATGCAATCAAAAAAAAAATTTAACAAAATTTGTCACAAAATTTGACCAAATTTTTTTTTGTTGGTTTGTTTTAGTGACTATGAATACAACTAATCTTGATAATTTCTTCAAAATGGAAATCTTTTATAACATTTCTTATTATTTATTAAAAAAACCCCCTTAATTTTCCCAATGAGCTTCTAAACACATACTTTATGAAATTATTTCATTTTCTCACTCAAAAAGAAATGTTATTTATGAAAGATGATGTAATTTAGGGTGCACAAACCCTAACCAATGTGAGTACAATATTCCATTTTAATGGTTTTCTTTTAGGGTTGATTATGGCCATGAGCTCTCACACACACACTCACACACAAAACAAGCATGTGAAAGCAAATAGCAATGGCAGAGGAAGAAAGCTTGTTTTCTTGCTTGCTTGTATAGTTTTCATTATTGTTTTTCTTTTACTTGTCTATTATATGATTCTTTGAGCAAAGGATTGTGTTGTTGTTTATAGTTTGTGCAAAATTATGTTTGTTTGTTTGTTTCTTTCTTTCTTGTAGGGTTCAATACGCCATGCCCTACATGCCTCCACATTTACGAGCAAGAGCCACAAGCAATGTTGCAACAAATGTTTCCAAAGGATGAGGAGACAAATCCAAAAGCTTAAGAAGAAGGGGAGGCAATAGGGAGTATTATGGAAGTAGCTTTGGCAATGGAGGTAGTACTAATATGAGAAGGTTAGAATCATTATCTACCAATGGAGACGATTATTATGGAAAACTTTCAAGTAGGACTAGTGATATATCCATGGTCGAGAAGAAAATAGTAAAATCCTCCTCCATGTAAAGAGTTTTATTTTTGTCTAAAGTTGTATGGCCCAAATGGCAACCATCGAAACACATGTAGCATCTCATCAAAGAGCAGATCATAGAGTTTAGAGTGAGATTCAAATGTTGATGTTGAAATTTCTCCTAAAACCTTAGCTGCATTGGCTCCCATTGAGTCTTTTGAAAATATGAACTTCCATCCCAATAAAATGAAAGACATTACTTTTCATTCCTACATTACTCCTACTCCCATTCAAGCACAAGCTCTTCATGTGGCTCTCTTTGGTTGTGATTTACTGGGATGCGTTGAAACAAGATCTAGGAAGACAATTGCATTTGCTTTCCCTCTTATCCAACATTGTTTTGCCCAACCGCTGATGTGGCGGGGGGATGGACCTTTGGCTTTGGTTCTTGCATCAACAAGGGAACTTGCGCAACAAATTGAGAAAGAGGTTAAGGCTTTCAACTGGTCTATGGAAGGCTTCAAGGCTACAATTATTGTTGGAGGTGCAAATATATATGATCAAAGGTTAGATCTAAAAGGAGGAGTTGAGGTAGTCATTGCTACCCCTAATTGTTTCATTGATCATCTTCAGCAAGGGAACAACTCTATTTCTATGGTTTCCTATGTGGTCTTGGATGAAGTGAATTGAATGCTAAACATGGGATTTGAACCCTAGATGCAAGAGGTAATGTGAAACTTGCTGAAAAAACACCAAACTCTACTTTTCAATGCAACTATGCCCGGGGAAATTGAAGCACATGCTCAAGAGTATTTGTCATAGCCCGTTCGAATAAAGGTTGGAAAAGTAAACAGTCCAACAACAAATGTGACTCAAACTCTTGAAAAAGTTAGTGACAAGGAGAAGACTGACAGACTTCTTGCATTGTTCATAGACCAATTCTCTCAAGCACAAGATATGAATCAAGTTCCTCCACTAAGAATTGTCTTTATAGAGAAGAAGGCTAGATGTGATGAAATGTTAGATGTTTTGGTTGAGCAAGGACTCAAAGCCACAACTCTACATGTAGGTTGAAGCCAAAGTGAAAGGGAAGCTACTCTCTGAGATTTTAGAAGTGGAACTACTAACATACTTGTGGCAACTAATGTGGCCTCACGAGGTCTTGATGTTACAGGTTTGATTTCTAAGCTTTATAAATACCATCTCATGTTATAATCTTCTTATAGATAGCACTGAAGGATGTTGTTCACAAACATTGTTAGAACCTTCTAATCTAAGAGTTTTTTAATCATCCAAGTGTTGCCCATGTGGTCAATTTGGATCTTCCAAAAACTATGAAAGATTATGTGCATAGAATTGGGATAACAAGGCGTGCAGGGATTTCAGGCCATGCCACATCATTCTACACAAATAAAGACCTTTATCTTAGTTGCCTAAATCAAGTGGGCAATCACAGATGTAGAATTAGGAAACACAATGGCATTTGCCATTGGAAAAGCTGCGAGAAGAAAGGAAAGAAAGTAAACAACAACATTTTGGGAAGGAAGGCTTGTTCATGTAGCAATGACACAAATTAGTGCCACAATAGTACGAATGGATGATAAATACAAACACATGATGCCCCGTTTGTTGACACCAAAAAAAATGAAGGTGCAATTGATGACACATGTGAAGATTGATTCATTGTATGCCTAATTTTTGCTTGTCAAAAGCTTCAAAACCTATATATTGGTCCCTATTCCTTATGCTAAATATGAATAGCAATCAAGAGGTCCGAAGGCTACCACATATTGCCTTTAATGCAAAAGAACATTCATAGAACACTTTCAGGCTTTCATCTTTAGAAGCTAGTGCATTTCAGCTTTCTCCCTATCCAAGTGTTGTATGGCATTTGAAGATGTATGAAAAATATTTGAGTTGAAGTCTTGTGAAAGCCTGTGCATTGTTCCTTGACTTCGATAATGTTTTGCCACTAGTAATGACAGCTAGCAATGCTTTTACCAATGATGACAGCCTAGTCACTAACATTCATTATGAAATTGATGGTTGGATATTTTGTGAAGAACACTCACAAGGTCATGAGTGCACAAATTCTTGTTGTGTTTGTTTTGGTTTGGAAGAAATTGATGTAATGGTTACCTTGAAAGTGTTATTGTGGATTTTTCTCTGCAATCTCATAGATGTGTGTTCTACTAGCATGCAAGAAAGTTATGCTTTGGAAGAAGAGGTTAAAATTTCCAAATTTTTCACAAGGGACTACATAGGAGAGGGCTTGTTAACATTGCTTCTCTAGGATATGGGATTTTAGGGGAATTGGTATTAGTCCATTTTTTACCTTTGATAAGAGTTGCAAATGGAATGTATGGTGAAGCTCATCATTGGAGGATAGATAGGTAGAATTTCATGGCTCTAATGTCTAGTGGCATTGGTATGATTGCAGCCTATTCATTAGCGTCTTGGAAAGAACTAGGTGCAATAACACTTAAATTAGATTTTGAAGGGACAATTCTCCCCATAATTATCAGATTTTTAGATAGGTATCACATCTCTCACCTAGCTATCAAACTTGATGCACATGGAGCATTAATTGAAAACAAAATACCCTTTATCCTTTGCCATCTTTTAACATCACCTTCTTCCATTTCTCCATGTCAATTTCATTAGTCTTTCTTAATGGTGCTTTCTAATTTTGAAGTCTTTGTGGTTACATGGTATATCTAAAAGTTTGGACTAAGTCTTGTGAAGATAAAGGATGCGAGATTGTTACTTGGATTGAAGAATTCATGGTTTTTTATGTCATTAGAATCTAATATAGTATTGGAGACAACAAGGTCCTTGTGGCATGTCCATTTTGCTTGTTGCTGCTAGGTTGTGCTACTAGATTGTGTTGCTTATTGCTAATAGGTTGTGTTCCTTGTTTGCTAGTAGGAAATCCATGATCCATAGTCCATGAAACAACACCTTTAACATTGTTAGAGATTTGAAAGCATGTTTTGTAGGAAGTTGGCCCTAGAGGTAACTATGATGCATAATCTGCAACATCACTATAAGAAACTCTAGGTACTTCATGTTTTATTTATAGGTGCCATTACAACTGTAAGGAAAGCCCCCAAGTCACAATTTTACGTATCAATTTACTCCAACTAACAACTATCAATTCTTGGTCTATATATCATTGATGTGTTACAAAATATGTATCTCTTCAATGTTTAACTACAAAAGTGTTCTCTTGTTGTGGTCCTCTTGTCTTCTTGTTGTGATCCTCAACTACTATTCTCTTGTTGCAATCCTCACACCTTGTTATGATCCTCAACTACACTTTGTAAAGTCTTACTAACATTATTCTATCTTCTTGTTATGATCTTGAGCTACCTTTTGTAATGTTATTGACACTACTTTATTTGCTGCCTAGAAGTTTCTTTGACTTGTATGGTTTATAAATGTGATTTGACACTTAACTATTTTGCATTCCCTCTCAAGCCATATTTGTTAAATTACCCTTTGATTATCCTTGATTGTTTTATCTTTTGAGTTTTTTATTTCTCACAATGAGAATCAATGCTTCCTCTTTTGTAGCTTAAAAGAATTACAACACAACAAGTTTGAGGCTTTAAACTCATGACCCTCACCATGGTAGTGAGAAGTTTTCCTCTTCACTTTGTGGGCTATTTGTCATTTTGTTTGAAGATTAGTTTACAAACTATCTGGCATAATTATCAAATTGCACATTCTTTACTCGCTAGATTTTCACAATCATGAACTACCTCATTACTACTCATCAAAATGAATGGTTTTTGATTTATTCGTACATAGGCCTTATTTTTCTCAATCCTCCTTGAACCATTGTCTTTCTCAAACACCTCTATTTCATATTGTTAGGGGCATTGTTCAACTTGCATGTATATAACTTGTAAAGGGGGAGAGGACCAAAAAGCAACCATTGGATTTCTATTTTGGGTGATGTCCAAAGGGGTGTTTTCTTTGGGGATTGCCCATAGTTCGAGAAAACTTGGTGATGGTCCAATCAATGTGGCTCCTTCAAGCAAAAAAACAAAATGAAAAATAAAAACAACTCTTGGCACACCCATGAACTATTTAATAGAAGAGCTGAATAAACATCATATTATAAGAAATAAAACAAGTATCCTTAGTTTATAATGGGTGTATTAACCTAGGCCAAAAATGGTGATAAACTTTTTTGGGAAGAGATATTCATGCAGCCAATGGGAAGGCCCAAGCATGCACTCAAGGTGCCTTGCTTATTTTCCTTTAAAGTTTGGGGGGGAAGGATTTTTTTTCATTTTTCCTTGGTTCTCAATGTGTTTCCACTATGTTCCCAATGGGTTCCCATAATGTTTTCAAAATGTTCCCCTATTTTATGATGGGGGTAGTTAGCCCATGTTGAAAATGGTGAGAGGTGGGGATGGGGGAATTTTTTTGTCTTTTTATTTTATTTTCAATGTGTTCACATCAAGTTCCCCAAGGGCTCCCCAAGGCATTCCCCATAGCACCTCAATTTTATCCCATATTGTTTGACCATAGTTCAACTTCCATTTTTGTTAAGACTAAAAAGAAGTGCCAAAGGTTAGAACATATATGCTTCTATTTTGGGGAGTGGTCAATGTTCCAAAAAAATTAGTGATGAGCCAATCAATGTGACTCTTTCTTGGAAAGAAAAGAAAAGAAAAAATAAATAAAATTGACTAACAAATTGTGGGCACACCTCCCCTTTCTAATTAATAGAAGAATGAATAAGCACCCCCAAATTATAAAGCCCCCAAAATCATAAAACATTTGTATTGAATTGTTGCCTACTAGACTCAATATTGCAACATTATTTGTAATCAAGTTTAACAATCCATTGTTGAATATGTAATTAATTTTCAAAACGTCCATTCAACACCCAATTTTAATTTTTTTTATTTGACAAAAAATGTTTTTTTTTTTTTTTTTTTTTTTGACAATGACAAAGATCACCCACCTTCAATTGACATGCATTGGTAGCTAAGGGGTGGGAGGTCATTCTTTGTATTTTCAAGATACTCCTTGCATTCAAAGCATATGATTTTGCTACCTAATTATAATCAAGATGAATGTTAACATATATCTTTATTTATTTAAAAAAATGATAGTTTAGGCAATTGATAAATATCTACATTTACTAATAATAAAAAATTACATATTCAAAATGTCTTATCTTATTTATAAATATTTTGAAGATTATTTAAGGGGTTTAATTTTTTAAATTTTTTTATAAAATTTATCTTCAAAGTAATTTTTAAATACCTTATTTTAAATTCACATTTTTCTCTAAAAATGTACAAGGGAACTCCCTTTATTGACAACCCTCCTTTCTTGTGCATTTTTAACATCAGCATGATCACATTTTTTACTACTTCTTGGTACTTTCATATTAACACTAAATCTGAGTTTCACCTTGCCTTTTTTTTCCCTCATTGTTTTCAACCAATCATTGTTGTGGTTTTATGTACTAAAACTATAAATGTTTTCAAACCTCATGCATTTAATTCTAGATTCCAATATTTTATCATCATATTATTTTTTAATGCATTATTTTGCAAATAATAGTGCTTAGAAGTAATGTTTGTTTTAGAAAAATATGACATTTTGCTACTATTTTAGCCTTTCTGGTGTTAGGCTGGCCAATAGTTGGAATGAGTTGGAGCCTAACATGTTATAAATTTTTTTTGTATGGATTTTCTAGCTATAAATTAAAAAGGAATGGACTTTCATTGGGCGATTTAAATTTTTTAAAGGTGACCATTTTTTGCTATAAATGTCAAATTGTTGTAGGAGTTTTGGTTATTGCTAATTTTCACAAGGAGAAATCTAGGCTACCTCCTATTAATCATAAATCTAATTTTAATTAGTAATCAGTTGTGAAAATATTGAATCCTTAAACTACCCACTATAGCACAACTGGTCTACCTACCAAAACAAATTAATTAATTCAATACAAAACCACCCTCAACTTTTAAGTCTAAATAGAAGAACTTGGAAATGGAAGGTTGAATAAAAAGTGGTATCCATTTGGGATCACCATTTCACTTACCCAAAAAACTAAAAATTATTTAGAGTCTAGCCTCCAAAGACTCCAGAACCTTAAATTTAAGCTCCCACACCATATCAAGGGCGTTCTACTTGCCACTCATCATATGCATAAACATACAGAAAAACTATGTAAAATATAAAACTTCTAGGAAAACATTATGACCACTAAATCCAAGTTAATAGTGAAACGATTATGCAATTTAGATTTGCAAAATGCCAAAAAGATGAAGCATTGTTCATTTTCTACACTACCAAACATTTGCACCATTGCAATTTCAGCCAATTTGAAATACTCTAGAAAAGAACAAGCAAACACTCTAAATGTTAAAAGAATGTGCCAAAGCCATGTCAAAGGATTCACATCAAGTGGCTTAGCCATGGCATGCATACATTTGATTTCATGGTTAACTTGAACATAAATTGTTGAATGTCAAAGGATGTTGCTAATAAAACCTCAATCACCCAAATATTATTGCTACCTAGCTTTTTGGGATGGCAAAAAGTTACCTTGATCACATCCAAGTGCTTTCAAGAACTCCCTTTTGCATTAGACTACAACAAATATTCTAAGTATATACCTAGGAACATTACTTGCCTTCAAAATTATGGCGTGCATTCCACTCAAGTGAATAACCGAATAACCGGTGGGCAACTTCCACCAATAATCCACAAATCATAGGAGGTAATGGATGTTTAGCGAAAATGGTAGTGGAAATTTTGAAATCACAGTTTCCTTTCCACTAAAATTGGTTTGAATGGAACCTTGTAGTGGTTTAAGGATAGGTTCTATAGTAGTGTATACCATACCTAGATTGTCCATGATGGAATCTTGTTTGCAATTATGCAACAAGGCAATTAGCAAGCCCTATAAAACCCCAATGCCCATAGCCAATTTCCAAATCCAATTTAGTTCTTGATAATGGAACAAAACAAAGTCCAAAATTTAAAATATTAAATGGACAAATTAAGACAAACTTGAAATTAAAAAGGCAAGTTACTTTACTTTACATTTTGCCTCCACTTGTGTGATGATTGTAACATAAACCTCCCCTCTGACATAAGACACTTCACCAGTTAGCAAATTCAAATGAATAGCCCAAATGTGTTACTAATTCACATCAAATGCCAAATGCTTTATGCCTATGTTCAAATCTATCATCCAGCACATGATTATGGAATCATGTTTAGCACCTAGTACAACCTTATAACCCTAAAATGCATTAAATTTGAACCTTGTATTTAAATATATGTACAATTCATAGATCTCCCCCTAGCATACTTTTGTTATAACCACAAAATCATAGATAAAGACATACCACATCTAATTGAATTTAATCAAATTGTGGATTGATTGCAACAATGGGAGAATGGCAACAAACCCCAACAAAATTTGCACATCACAAAGAAGGTCAAAGTTTTCCTTTGCCTTGTCATTAGTAGGAACATCAAGCACCATTTTCATTAACAAAGTTATGTACTCTACCATATCCATATCACACCATGCATGGGACGATATAGAAATCTAGCATGCTTTTACATTCTTTATAATCTTGACTCCCTTCATTTCCATCAACTCTGCAAGTTTTCTAAGTTCTAAATGCCTTTTAGGGCTCTTGGAAAAATAGTTGTATAAAGCTTCAAGTAAACATTCAAGTCTGCTAACCATTTGCAAGTGTGACATAGTCTAAATTACCATATTGGTTATATGAACCATATAATGAACCCCCATAGAATGTGGAGCCCAACCATTAGAAATATGTTGGGTAACAACTTGACTTAATGCCTTGAAAAACAGAAATCCCATTAACTCCAAATGTCATAACCTACTATTAATCAATTCTTTTATAAGACCTCTTTGATGCATCAAAGCTTGCATAAAGACTAAAGTAAGATTATTAGCATCTGATCCAACCATCACATGTTCTAAAAACAAAAAAATTGGTATTCTCAACCAATTTTGAACCACATAAACATGAATTAACAACCAACTTTGGTGTTGATTGTACTTACTTCATCACAAGTAAGTGACAAGTATTGGGCTATTCCAATAGCAAATTTTGTTGCTTCCAAGATAATGCCATGCATATATGTTGAGCCATAACCCAACCAGAATTGTCTATCCAATGCATTTTGGGAGTCTCCTCAAGGTTCATAAAATCAAACAAGTCCTTGTGAGCCTCATATTCAAACATAGGCATGCCATGTTTCAATGTGTGAAACAATGTAGCAAATTGAACCAGTTTCTTACGCTTCTCACCAACCAACCCATTAGTCACTAGCTATAAATGAAATTTTCTCCCCTTAAAAGCATAAAAAACTTGATTTTTTTTGTGCTTACAATTGTTACTAGTATATCATTCCCCTTTTTCCACCCCTTTCATAGGTCTGTCAACTTTTATCCAACCAACATGTTTTTGCAATGAATCCCATTTTGAAGTTAGATTTATTTTTTTATGCTCAACTTTTGAGCAAATTTTGCACTTCACAATGTGCATAAGACCATCAAACCCCACTTGCAACTTTGCCCAAGGTAGTTTGGTTACCCAAAAAATTTGAAACCTTCATTTTGATTCATAAGCTTGGGTTTTATTAACTTCTAGTGGTGACAAGTTCTAATCTAGAATTTCCACCACCTCTAGACTAAATCAACACTAGGAGACTCTAAAGGCAAGATTTTTGAGCTAAGTAAAGAAATCAAACGTACTTTAATAACAAATTGTTTCCCTTTGAAGGTGGCAAGGTCATCCATAGACTAAATTTGACTACTACTAAAAGCCTAGTTAAATGTAGCTAGTGGAGCACCATTGCCAAGGTTTCGTGAACTATAAAAGTATTTGAACTTAAAATTACAAGGTAGTTTAAACGGTGACATCTTCACACAAAGTTGCGCTACAAAAATTCACAACCCAATGCCCACCACCATAACCACAACACACTACATAGTGCGAAATTATGGACACACAAAACCAAAGACAACCAAAATTGTTTAAAAATTGCCACCAACACCCACCAACACTTCGAAGCCACAAAACCAAAGAAAAAAACATTGGATGCACCCTACAATAGGTTGCAACTTGCAACTTGCAAGACCTTTACACCACATCTAAATTTCAAATATTGGAGTGATGAAAGGGAATTTCACATACTTGAATGGCCAAGGTTGGTGAATCAAGATTCAAAATTGGGTTGGATTGAAAAACCTTTGCAATGTGCACTATGAATCTTGGATGCGAATTGAAAAACCTCTAAAATGTGCATTATGAATCTTGGATGCAGATTGGAAAACCTCTACAATGTGCAATATGAATCTGGGATGCAAATAAAAAACTTACAACCATAAGTGACAAGTCATGACCAATCATCGATGACAAGTCACAACGTCAACAATTGTATTTGGATTCTAATCTAATTTTGAGCTCTATCCTTCAAGTTCCAATTTGTCCACAACTTCACCTTTCAAATTCCAACTCCCAAGTTCCAATGTAGCTTACACATTACAACGTTTAGATTCCACATCCATCATCCATGGACTACGATTGATTGTACTTTGCACCCACAACATTTCCAATTCCCCATTGCTCAACGACTAAACAATATCATAATTCATTACATTTTACAAACTCTAGAGTTTGGACTCCATTGCTCTAGTACTACAATAACACAACTTTAGGATTCAAACCCAAAACATTGAAAGCAAATGTGGCAAGAAAATCACACACAATCTTGATGAATCACAAATGAAGTTTAACTCTTAGCCCCAACCTCAATCCTAAGTTCTTAATTTCTAAGTCCTATTGTACACTAGAGTTGGCAAAGCGCTGTTGCAAACAAGAGAAAAAATGATGAAGGTTTCTATAAGGGAGGAGAAGGGTTTGGCGAACAGGTTGGATGCAAGTGAAAAAGG
>Ga0209611_10011050_pt1 | contig 13132 bp, 9 predicted proteins | sample S1TSphgellanicum_3_FD_187693 | JGI IMG/M metagenome (GOLD analysis project Ga0209611, IMG submission 187693) | Host-associated microbial communities from peat moss isolated from Minnesota, USA - S1T2_Fc - Sphagnum magellanicum MG (SPAdes) (version 2) | ecosystem: Host-associated > Plants > Peat... | reverse complement strand
AGTGATTTCAGCATTCGTGCTGGAGTTTTGTTTTTTGGTGACGAGTTTGGGGTCCTTAATAGTTTAACTAGCCAACCACCATCAATCCTACCTAAGATTTTTTCTTAACATGATGCCCGAATTGGAACCTAGAACTGAAGGCAATTAAAGATGACAACTATGACCTAATTTGTTTTGATGTTAGACATGTACCATCACTCTATGAGTAGTTGTGTGTTTGCAATGTGCAACATTTTTTAGTCACTAGGTCTTGTAAATCACTATGGAATAGAGAATGTTTGCTTCTATCATAAACATTTACATATGCCAAATGTTTTTCTCAAAGTGAGTGAAAAAAAAGGTTGTGTTTGGAAAGGTTTCCTCCAACCAACACTTTCTCAAAATGCTTCATCAATGTGCACTATTTTCATTGGATTTCAAGATAAAATTTCATGTTTTCTAAGTTCACCTTGCATGCTTCTCATTCAACATGAGAACATATGAGATAAATGAATTGATTTAGTCACATACAACTAGCAAAATGAAGACCAGAAGACACATAATAATATTCTCTAGGGACCAACTATGTAAAGTTTCAAGTCAAAATAGTGTTCCACAAATATGTTAACACCAATGTTGGCTAGTTCTAGGTTCTTGGCTAAGCTTAGCATCATGTTTTTGTTTCAGCATTATCACAGATTGAGTGAACCAGACTGTCAAATTTTCCTTTGCATTCAGGAGGACATTGCAATGGATTGTTGTCAGGATTGAGGACGTGGCAATGGATCATGCAAGTGGTTCAAGTGTACTCCTGTATTAGGGTTTTGCATTTGCATGATGGTCTTTATCGAAGCTGAGTTTGTCAAATGTTCTTGTCTCTCTCCAAGTTCAGATCTGGTTGTGCTAAAAGAAAAGAATTTTGCTAGTAGAGGTTAGGTTTTGACAGGGAGAGATCTTGGATCAGGGATGTTTTGCAGAACAACAGAAATTTTCAGTCATTTGCAGACTGTGGTGCGTTTTTTCTACATGCAAAAAAGGATCACTGTCATGCAAAGATTCCAAGTCTCTCCTTGTTCTCACACCTCAACGGGCTAGCATGCTGTTAATCTGCTTAAGAGATCAACAGCAAGATCTATAGTTCCATAAAGAGAGCAGTTTCCTAGTTGTGCTGAGTGCAGATGTCAGGTCTTCTGCTTATGTTTTGCCTGGCATGTTCACAGTCTTGGTTTTGATGGAAGTTCCGAGTAGTGTCTTCTGATCTTTGACAATCTCATGGAGCCAGTTGTGTGTAGTGAAAGGTATGATTCTTTCCAAGGAGATTCAGGTCATTCAATAGCTGTTTCGTGTTGTGTTTGCATACTATTTTCTTGCAGCATCTTTGAGCATATATGCAATCATGCTGCTTAAAGGTTCAGAATATCCCCAAGTAAATGATTGCAGTACCACGCCATGGTGGGTCTGACCTAGATAGGTTTAGATTCTCATAGACACATTCTGGCACAAGTTTGCTCGCTTGAGCTCTGGTGGTGATGTTGTTGAACACTTGTTTTGATTCTCCAGGAGAAAATCGATTTTAGACTCGAAGCTCCTGGTAGCCATGAGCACGTTCACAATGCATTCCATAACGGCAGTACCCACCTTCCCAGTCTCTACATAATGTAGTTTTGTAGCCAGTGAAGGGGATTTTGGCATAATGACATTGTGCACCTTGGACATGACACCTGCCATCATTCATGATTACATGCTTCACTCAGAGAGAATCAAGGTCACAGGTACATGCAATGTGCTTTCTTTATTCACATAAGCATGAAGAAAGCCCATAAATCACTTCTTGTTACAATATAAATATTTCTTGCCTGCTTGGATATGGCTTCCCTGGACAAGATCTTTTCTTCACTTTTCTATTTTCAAGTCTAGGCTGCCACCCAAGCTGTACATCTCATTTTGCACTGGCATTTTCATCCCTAGAATGTTGATTTTTGCTACATTTCCTTTTCAACTATGCCCAGCTTAAATCCAGACTCAAGAAGTTTGAATGTAGTACCTAGTCTTGGGGAACAGATAGTTGGAGTTCTGAATTGCTGAGTTTGCAAGAGCATGAGCCTCAGCATTGCATCTCTTGGGGATGAAGACAATGTGACACGTTGTAAGTTGGTCAAGAAGTTCCTGCACCACAAACCTGAGGTCTGCAACACTCCAATGACATGCTGTCCACTTTCCTGTTATCTGCATGAGAAGCATGATGCTGTATTCTGACAATGTAATATGAGAGAAAATTTTGGTTGACCATGTTTTTGTGCATCTTAAAAGGATCTTAAAACCATATTTGATATATGTCATCATGGTAGATATCCCATTGGATTCTTTGAATTGAGTTGATTTCTAAAGATCCAAGATCTAGCTTCACCAGTTCAGAGACCTAGCATTTAGAAAGATAGGAAAAAGTCTCAGTTTGGTGCAAAAATAAGTGGGCTGTGAAATTGCTCATGGTGATTCACAACGGGATGCACAAGAATGATCTCTAACAACAACCCTGATCTGGAGAAGCAGCATAGAAGTTCAGGTTGCTGTGTATTCATAAGTGCCAACCTGGTTGAAGACAGTGAGGGAATCGCACATGATGGTAAGGTGCTTCATTCCTCTCTTGAGTGCAATGTCCAGTCCCATAAGCAGGGCTGTATACTCTGCCACATGCACTGAGCAATGCTTTCCCAAATACTCACTCACTGTCGCCACTTCCAGCTCCTATTCATGAATTCCAAATTCTTGTTTTGCCAATGTTTTCTTCATTATTCCACTTGAAACCAAACCAAATCTCCGAGAGTCCTTGTCTTTCCAATGTACTAGTAGTAGTACTACTACCTCAAGTGCAGCCAAAACTAGCACAATTGTTGAACTATCAATCACACAATTTGGTAGAAACAAAATATTTACAACACCCACTCCAGAGTCCAAGTGGAGTTATTTCAATCACACATCAGGTTTTGAACATCGTACAAGGGTGGCCACTTTGATCAATTTTTGTGCTGTGTGTACACACACTCTTATTATTGATTTACCTTCAAAGGTGTGATGAGGAGTGCACCACTGCCTGCAGGCCCCAGAATTTGACCAGCAACAGGTCTAGCAGCGGCTCCACTGAAATACAACCAATACGGAAACCTTCGTGAGCCTGTCAAGCATGTCAACAATTGTCTCTCAGAACCCTACTTCGCAAAACAAATTGGCATATATGTTGTCAACACACACAAGCAGTGGCAATTGAATCTATGGGTTGAGCAATGCACTTGCATGAATCTCAAGGTAAAGTTCACACAAAATGTGGGGTGTCAATGGTCTTTTCATATCTGAGTTAAACATGATGGAAATCTGCTGCCCCACTAATCACTTTCTCTAAAACAGAACATACCCAACATCCCATGTGATTGTTTTTTTGTTTGAGAGTTTTTTTTGGGGTTAATAATTAGGTCTCCAATAATGAACTTGCCACAAATTGCTCAAATCTCACCTGACCATGGAGTGGGATCCCCAACAAACCTTTCTTGGAAAAGACTACGAAAGTCCTTCCAGGTGCCATATTCTGAGAACTTCAAATTGTGAGCCCATTCATATGCTTTGTCAAACAGAGCAAGGAGTACTATTTGAAGCTTCTGCCTGCCATCAAGGAGTTCCTGAATTGTCCATGCTTCATAGTTGTAGATCCAGTGCTTTGCAAATTGCTCCGATTCTGTACCATAGAAAGGGGGGATCTCAATGCTTCCTTTCGTAGCTTGTGGGTACTCATATCCGTATGTTGCTCTTACACTAAACCTCACACTCAGGCTCAACGAATACCTTCTTGCCGCTGCTGGTCCCATGTATCTCCAGATCCTCTTTCACAATATCATAATGAACCACCTCAAATCAATCTTATTTTCTCACCCCAGTTGGACTATTAAAAGCTTGGGAAAACCTTTGCAATCTTCACAATTTTGAGACAAAAAAATGCATCACAAAATCTCTCATAAAATTTTGTCAAGAATCTCCCAGGTACTGAAATCGGAACTCTGAAAAAAAAGTAGCTTTTGACAATAAATTAATAGCCCATATTTAATTGAGACCAAAAGCACTACATTTGGGCTCTCCTTCCTACTTTCCAATCTCTGATCTCCAAGCCATAGCCATACCTTTTTACATAAGGGAGCTTCAAAGGCTACTACTCTTGCTTCTAAGCTTTGTGAATTATTTTTCCTTCTGGTGTATGCTTGTTGGGATAATACAAAAGTAGCATGTCCAGAAGCTGTGCTTCCACAATTATAGGATGCCCCTGGACACACACCTCAACAAAAATCCCGGGTTTCTTTTGTGCCACAGATCATCATCATGGTTTTGGGCATCACCATGCATGCTTTGGGTGGAGAGCACCATGCTTTGAAGATAGAGTGCACCATGAGATTTCAAATCTTTCTTACACTACAATTCCGCATCATTGAAAGGTAACAATGTACATAGAGGATAATCCTCTACAATCCTTGCCTGAAATCACCACCTCCATTCAGCAAGAACCGCTCTTGTCAGGAGGAAAGAATGAGGAGGCAGGGGAGGAGGGAGGAGTGAGAGTGGAAAAGCTTTTGTTGATGAAGAGGAGGTGGGCCAATGTTGTCGAGTGGCCTAAAACCGTTATGACCTTCCACCAACTATAAACTGTCAAACTCGGGCAGGGTTCAACTTTTGATTCTATCTGCCCAATGTTGAGCTTCAGCCCCCTATTACTATAGTAATGAGAACCACATTCAGATGAAGAAAAACCCTGTGTAATTAAAAAAAAAAGCCAGCAACGAAAACCCATCCAGAAGAAGTACAAGGCATTTATAGAAGCACCAGAACACATGTCATGAAAGAACATAACAATCAGGACACCACTAACACACTAATAAAATAGAAGACTGGAAACTAAAAAAGCTCATCTGTCATAGATCGTATGTCATAAATCGGCCAACGACGAAGGTGCACTGGCTGCAATTTGTGGAAGAGATGAGGAATGTCTCTCTCGTCTGTCATAAATCAGCTAACGATGATGTGTGCAAGAGATGAGGAATGCCTCTCTTGTCTGGCATAAATCAGCTAGCAACGAAGGCGTACTAGTTGTGATGTGCGGAAGAGATGAGGAATGCTTCTCTCGTGTGTCATAAATCAGCTAGCGACAAAGGTGGACTGGCTGCAACATGTGAAAAAGATGAGGAATGCTTCTTTCATCTGTCATGAATCAGCTAGTGACAAAGGTGCACTAGTTGTGATATGTGGAACAGATTAGGAATGCTTCTCTCATGTGTCATAAATCGGCTAGCAACAAAGGTGCACTGGCTGTGACATGTGAAAAAGATGATGAATGCTTCTTTCATTTGTCATAAATTAGCTAGCAACAAAGGTGCACTGGTTGTGACATGTGGAAGAGATGAGGAATGCCTCTCTCTCAAGCATGACAACACGCTGAAAAATTGCAATGGCCTGCACACATTGGAGGGTTATAGACACACGTTGCCAATAATAAGAAATAAACATTGTGAGAACTAAAGATATTCGGGTACCATTAGTATTGATTGGTTCAAGATATTGGGCCAATTCCATCTACTAACCACATTTAGGTACATACCAGTGTGGTGCAGTTCTTAGGTTGTAGGAGGAACCTCCAGTTTTGGTTCCAAACAAATTTATGGGGCTGATTCTGGTTACGATTAGTTTAGGTTCTTTTTTTTCATAAAATTGGGATTTGGTTCTGGATCTGGTTTATTTTCATGTAAGGGTCTCACTTCCCACTTGGTTCCTCTAACCTTCCCTAACCCCGATTCCAGTTCCTTCTCAGAGTGTTCCACATCTTGGACCTGAGTCCAGTTTAGGTTCCAGATAACCAGAACTGAAACCAACAACAAGTAGCTGCAATGAATCATCCTCTCGAGTTCATCCATCCTATCTAGAGTTCCCTAGCTCAGGTCCCTAATAGGCAGGTACTGTTAGTAGGCTAGTATTGCCTTCAGTCAGAACTGTCTGGTAGGTTCTTTGATACCAAGACAATTTCCATTCAATATATGTATACTAGGATTTCAGCCTGATACCCACCCAACACTAATATATACCACCAGGCCCACCCAAGATAAAAAGATTCCTGTAGTACCAAAGTTGAAACATTGGTTGTATAATGTGTTGTTGGTCTGGTGTGAAACCCTTGTGATCCAAAAACCCTCCTCCTGCCCCAGTTTAGAAAAATTAACCCCACCCTTGTGATTCCCAAACTTCATCTCGTGGCGTCAGTTGCAACTCCAGTCACTTCACTAACTACAATCTTATTGTGCTCCTATTCCAGACTTTTCCAAATTGGTGGGACAAATTAGCAAAGCACAAGCACAACTACTGCTGTAAATCTGTGTTACTAATCCATTTGCATCTCTAATCGGTTCACTACCCTCCAATCCTAATGCAGTCCTAATCCCAGTTTTTTCCCAAATCAGTGGACAAATTAGTGACCAAACCAAGCACAAGTCCTTCATACCTGTGTCATGCTTCTATTGTGAGATTCAAAGGCTGCACAAAAACTTCCCAACGCTGTTATCTGTCAGATCAAGAAAGTAATCACTGAAGGCTAGTCATTCATAATATGAAGCACAACATGTTGAAATATTTTTCATAGAGAGTATTATTAATAAGGTGGCAAAATGTTTATCCCATATGACATACAAATTGAGCTGCCATGATTATTGCACTAGTGCCTTCGTATGTGTCCAGTCTTTGATCAACTTAGCTATCCCCCTCTTAAATCTACTTAAAATCACACTGTACATGAATGGAAATTGTGTTTGCAGTTGTGAATACAAAAATCCCAAACAAATGCATCTTTCACATTGGGAGGTCTCACTCACTCAGTCAACCCAGTTTGTATTAGTCACCGTGGCAAAGAAAGAGTATGGATCACTGATTTCATCGATCTGCAACCAACTCACACTTGGTCTCTTCAGCACAGTTTACAAAAGAAGAAGAGACATTTACCACCCTATTACTATTGGCACAACTATATGCACACAGCTGCATCCTCAAACAGAGAGAGACCTTGTGCGAGCAACCAATGTTGAGACTGATCATCCCTCTCAAAACAAGAAGCCCAATAGAAGATACTCACAACTTTCTGAGTTGGGTGACCAGCTCCATGGCCAGCCTTAGTATCAATGCGTGCAATCAATGGGTTTGTCTGAGGACTACTCTCCAAACTAGTGCAAAGCTCATACTGCAATGTCGGCTCCCCATCAACCCACCAGGCCTAATTCTTTTAGTTACCTTCCATGATCATTGCCATACAAGTGCTGACCACAACTGTGAAATTTGAACCTGCGATAGCACCTGAATTATTTTACTGCCATCATTCTGTTCAAGCAATGAAATCATTGGTAACTGAGATATACTTACTGCAAGAAGTTTCAATGAATGAAGGGGGACCACTTGATCATCATGGTCAGCAGTTAACAACATGGTGGGCCCATACTGTTCTCCTGGCATCTGCTCCCATGGCTGCCTCACATTATGCAATGGTGAATATCTGCACAAAGCATTCAACAGTTGAATGAATAGTGAAACAGTTTTGAACTCAGGTAATTGCCATGCACATGATGTGAATCCAAATGTATGCAAGGAAGTCTTGTTGAAGCAATGGAGAAATGAACTGCATAAATTGGTGGTGAGAATCAGGGACATAATAATGCTTATGACAACTGTGCTGGATGGTAACAAAGATATGTTGCAAAAAAGTGGAAGTGCTCACTTGATTAGCCATCTAAATTCCTCTTTGTTATCAGCACACCCATAATCTGAGGACCATGCATGGCATGCCCTGCATGCATTAGAAAATGCCCACACCATCAGACACAATGCTTCAACTATGGAACTGTATCCTGAAGCTTGGAGGAAATCTGAAGTTTTGGGTAGAATCCATTCAGTCAGAGTGACTTTCAGAGACACTATATACATGCTGACTGGATAATTGTAAGCAGCTTAGACATTGTAACAATGATGGCTGGAATGGGAGACTGTAGTAACCTATTGTGAACTTGTGGAAGTGTAGCAAATCCATCACACCAACATGTGCCAGTGCACATCCAAATAGATCTGGTCTCTGTAAACACCACAAATGCAACCCCACATGAAAACAAGATGCTAGGGATATTCCAATAAGGCAGAGATTTGGTCTTCGGGATACAACACATATGTATATGGCAAGCCAAGTCAAAGCATATTAAACCTGCTGACATAGAATCAAAATCTCCTGACCTCATAAATGATACCTGGGTAAGGGAAATAGGAGTGAGGAATTGTGAATAGCATTCTGAGTCCTTACAGCAGAACCAACAAACAGAAAGATGCTACCTGATTAATGCAGGCAGCCACAAGCAAGGCCCCATTACTTCCACCTTCAATGCAGAGCTTCTTGGTCTGTGTGTAACCCTCCCTTATTAAGTACTCTCCACATGATATGAAGTCATCGAAGCAGTTTTGCTTGTTGGCAAGAGAACCAGCTTTGTGCCACTCTTCACCATACTCTCCCCCACCTCTGATATTTGCAATTCAGCATAATATCCCTCTTCAAGATCCCCTCTCAAACATGAGTATGGGAAAATCAACCAAGCCAAATTCCAACTTTTGTTGCCCTTGCATGATTTCTTAAAATATGCTACTTGAAGGAGCAAAGATCACAGACTGCTGCACTCTGCAGTGCATGAGTGAGTGACAGTCTCAATGTTATATGCCCTTGTAAGCTTCAGTCTTGCCCTTTCATGTCTTAGAAAATTATACCTTGAGCTTAACCAGAATCAACATGTCTTGCAATGCTTCATTGAGTGGTCATTGACCCTACCTGTAGCTGGGTGGACTACTATATTCAGCATCCAGCTTGGCAGAGCCACAGGTGATACCTGTTGTAGCTTTGTTAAAACACAGGATCAGCATATACTTAGGAGGCTTTGAAGATACAGGCTATGGCCACTTGTGAAGTGGTCCCAGGACCCTAACCATGGGCTTCACCATGCTGACTAAGAGAGTTACTGTCAGTCAACAGTCTAGTAGAGCTATCAGAACACAAATGTAAAATCAACACAAGCCAGTGACAAAGACTTCCATCTTTCACAACCAAAAGGAAAACATGATCTCAACCCATGGCAAGGGACAGCAAACTCAGCAATTTGAACAAACCAAAGCAATGGAACCCATGTGTCCACCATGACCACAGAAGCAGAAGGCTGTAACCATGAGAGGGTGGCAGGTTGGATGACTCTGTCAGCCACATGCATCACTCTGATGGTAATCCAGTTGCTTCCACTTGCAATCTGATCATAAGCCAGGAATTCTGCATCCTCACTGAACTTCATTATTGCAAGAGCAACAGTGCCATCTTCACTCCATGTGTTTGTATCCAGCAGCACCTCTGCATCCCCCCCCCACTGTCTCCTGCATATCCAGTGAGCTTCTGAGCAAAGTGACCTGGAAGGCTGAATTTACACACTATCTTCCCAGGTCCGATGCAAAACTATGAAGAACTAGTGGGGGATCAATTTCTTGCATGTGGCATCACATTGTGTCGTACATTATTTTCCTTAAGAGTTTCAGAATTTCTGATTGCCTTGCTTAACTGAATAGTGTACAGGGGGGGCTTTACAGTAAGTTATATATTGGGTTTCCAGATAACTTTCTACATCTGTGAATTTTCTTGCACACTTCAATAGGCCACAGGGTTTAGGGTTTAGGGTTCAATAGACCACAGGGATTATATACTGCTATTACTGATCATATTAACTGAAATGGTACTGTGTTGGGTCTGAACTATGTAACATGGATTCCCTTTCACTCTCCTTTGCTGGATGGCAAAGTTCTCACCTGCATGTAGAGCACACTCTGGGCTTGCAGGCCACTGTTATATGTGTAGAAACAGTGTCTGCCACGCTTATACGGGCATGAGTATTTGGGGTAATCAGAGTAGGCAGTGATTTCCTTCTTTAATTTGTCCAGAGTAACACATTTCTCCAATACAGATGCTGTGAGTAGCACATTACTTCGTACGAAATCTTTCGTCTCCTTTGCTTCTGGATTCTCCAACCTGCTTTAACAACACACAACATTGATGTCATCCGCTCAAGTCCTTGGCCCCAGAGACTTAACACTTAGTAGGTACCTAATCAATACACCTTCCTCTGAGGCAAAAACATCTACCAGTTGCTTATGTTGCCAGCACTGGGATTGCAACAGAAGAGAGAGGTTGAAAGTACTGGAAATTGCCTATTGAACTGATTTGTTATGCGTGAAAAAACCTAATGAACGCTTCTTGCCCACAGAAGAGGTATTGAGCGTGACGTTTAAACTTCCTCCTAGAAACAATGCCACCAAAGGAGTACACTTCCGTCAATGAAATCTGCTCATGGCATGGTTAGCGCGTGCACCTGATTCAACGTGTGGAACAGATTTGCAACTTAGTCACCTACAGCATGAAAGCGTAGTAAAAGAAGGAATCGTGATGATATTACGTGCGGTAAGGGTCTGCAACTTCATGGTCGTGCAGTTTGTCAACCACGGACTCGTCCCGTAGAGCTTCAGTGTATTGCAGCCGCATCATATCTACCCTCCACAAGGAGACAAAAACATGTTAATACGAAACTTTTGAGACGTGCAAGAAGAGCTTGAGGAAGGTAGAGAAAAGAAATAGGAACAGTTGCAGGAGTACAAATCGAGAACCTTCTTCTTCGTCATCTTCTTCTTCTTCTGTCTCGGCATCTTGTCGCCAGGGTTGTTATGCACGAGATTTGTAGTACTCAAAAGGGATCCGAAAAAAGACATCAAGTGCCTTCTCACCGCTAAGATTCCAACCTCCACATCTCTTGTGCACGATTTTCTTCCTCATACTATCCCGAATGCCAATTTCAAGCTCTCTCTTCTCTCTGCATTAAATTGAGCACAATCCATGCAACAAAAGAATCACAATATCTAAAGCACTTCATAACATGGCGATGGTGTATCTCTTGTGCGTAGATCAAACTGCGCAACCACACCAACAAAGCTTCAGCTGCCGCCGCTCTGACAACAAAAAGAGGAAGAGGAAAATGATTGGAACTTCACAGGAACAAACAACAATTTAAGAGTAGTCTACTCTCACATTTTAAACACAAAAGCAAAGTTCCGATGGCGGGGTCATGACTCCCTCGAAGGGAAAAAAAAAAAAGAAAAGAAAAAAAAACCGAAAACAAAACAAAAATCAAAAGACAGTTGCTGAGCCGACCGAAAACAACAAACAAAGACGTTAGAAATTAAAAGAAGAAGTTAACAAGCTCAAAGAGAGAGAGGCATAAAACGTAGTCTTTCTTTGAACTTCAAAGGAACAAAACAACAGTAATAATAATAATAAGAAGAAGAAGAACTGTAGTCCCACTCTTGAATTACACAATCAATGCTCCGTTTGCGCGATCATCACAACTCCGTCAAAGAATTTTCTTTAAAAAAGAAGACGACGATGACAACAACGACTAGGCTACAACTACTTCACAAAACAAAACAAATATAAAAATCAACGAAACCGTTGCTGAGGCGACCAGAAACAGCACAACAACAACAAAAGACGTTAGAAGATGAAGAAGCTGAGAACCAAAGAAAAATGAAGTCGGTAAGAAGAAGAAGAACGTTGCGTTACCTTGAGTGCCTGCCTTTGCCTTGGTGCACAAGACACGGCACCATTTCAGCAGGTACGTTCCGAGTACGCCTCTCACTCTCATCAGTTCTCTTCACGCTCCACCCTCTCGACAGTCACTTCGCGAAAAACGACCCCCCAACGCCACCCTCTCCAAAACAAAACAAGAGCAGCTGTTTTGGCCAACTCCCCGGCCTCTTTGCTATTCTTAAGTTGTTCCCATGCATGGTTTTCAATAATTCATCATTATTTATGTCAATTTTTAAAATTAAATTAAATTAAAATTTTTAATAAATTTCATGAAGAAGGAAAAGGCATATGTTAATTTATTTTTTCATATCCATGTTGGTTGGTGAGGAAAAAACAAGAATTTGATTTGATTTAAAGTTAAATAAATATCGTGAACAATGAAAAGGCACACTTGTTAATTTTGTTTTTTCAGATCCATGTTGGTATGTGAGAAAAATGAATTTGATTTTATTTCAATTTAAATAAATACCATGAACAATGAAAATGATCATGTTAATTTTATTTTTCCATATCCATGTTGGTGGGTGGGAAAAAAAAAGGAATAAAATAATTATTAGGATAAAAGATAATCATTAAATAATCGAACTAGGTGAAGATTTGGATGAACAATTTCAAAATAAACGTTCACTTTCCAACATAGGGTTCAAATCTCAAGAAATCTAGGGTTAACAAATTGACAATAATAGGGTTTTAATATTTCGTTCATCAAAATCGCCATGTCAATTTCGAATGTTTATGGGCATGGTTTTCCATCACCTTCATAGGCATCCGACAATTGGTCCATCCTCCCCATGTGACCTTTGGTTGCACTCTTTAAGTTTTTGATGTTCTTTTTCAAGTTCAATCTACTCATTCCTTCTTTTTGTGTTCGATCGTCTTTCTCCTTTTTGTGTCCTTTTGAAAAATCAAGAGAGCTTGATTTTGTTTCACGTTGTGAACTCCTAGTTGAATTTGATAAATGTTGATCCCACATGTAGTGTTGTGAGCTCTTGGGTGAAGGTTTCGTGTGTCAATAAGAAGATGTTGATTCCCCTTAGTGTTGTGAACTCCTAATGATGGTCTTGTGTTTAAGGTGATGTTGCTATTCTGTGTGTATTGTAAATGATTACATTATAGGAGCTCTTTAGCCTTTGGTGGTTTTTTTTTAAGAGCAAGTGTTTAATCCCATGTTGTGAGCTCTTTTCTTTTTGCACCTTTTTGACGCACTCCCAACTCCTCAAAGGGCTCAAATGTGAGCCCAAGTAGAAAGTAGTGGAAAAGGAGGAGTCGGAGCACGCTCCCTAGCTCACAACATTTTGAGGGGTAGAGGGGCGTGTTGGAGCTCCGGGATGGGACTAGGAAGAGTTGACAAGCTTTAGTCACTCACACGGGCCTGCACACAACCCACACAAAGTGGTTAGTGCAAAGTTGGAGCACCCTTGGTGCTAGGACGAG
>Ga0209611_10011049_pt1 | contig 13133 bp, 8 predicted proteins | sample S1TSphgellanicum_3_FD_187693 | JGI IMG/M metagenome (GOLD analysis project Ga0209611, IMG submission 187693) | Host-associated microbial communities from peat moss isolated from Minnesota, USA - S1T2_Fc - Sphagnum magellanicum MG (SPAdes) (version 2) | ecosystem: Host-associated > Plants > Peat... | reverse complement strand
TTCGGCCGACGCATACCTATCAACCCTCTCACCACCTTGCCCTTCACTTCGGATGGCGGTATCAATTTCACCGGCTCCGAGTTCAACGACACACTGGCGTGGAGGTTCCCGAAAGAGCTGGAGAATACCGAAATCGCTTTCGACATTGAGGGCCTCTTGTCCACCACGCACATGTCGCAGACCACGTTCTGGGAAACCCGTGTGCTTCCCTTCGAGGCCAGGCTCTCACAAAAGCTGGAGCCATGTGGTGATCCTTCAGGAGGCGACAAAAAGAAGAAAAAGAAAAAATAGACAACTCGTTGCTACTCCAGCTAGCAATCTCTCTTTCATGCTCAAAGCAATCTGCAGGAACTTCTGCAAAAGATGTAGGTATGGATTCTTCAATAACTTGTTGGTTTCACAAGGCTGCTGCAGGCAGAGAGAGAGAGAGAATCCTAGTCACTTTAGGTGGTACACTTTCGAGTGGAGTCTACAGAAATCCATCACAGGGTTGCTTCAGCTGGATCAAAAGGAAGAAGGTAGTTGCCAAGCTCCCTGGATATTTTCTGTGGTTTCAAAGAGATGATGTGCAGCAGCCCCTTGCATTGCAGTAAGACCATTGAACCAGCTCTGATTCACGAACTTCAGAATGACTAAATTCCAGAAGAATTGAAGATTAGAGCTGTTCATCATAAATATCAAGTGGAGTCAAGACTGAAGCAAAGATTCAAGCTGCACTGAAGCAAATTCAAGCTCATTGTAATTCCTGCAACATTCATTGTTCAACACAATGTGTGATGGGAAATCTGTTCTTGGAAACTTGCTGCAACCTTTGTCTTTTCATCCTTGCTCTTATCTTTGGAGCAAAACTATGTATCAATTGTAGATTTGTCAAGTTGTTCATCCGAGTCTCATTGGTTTTCTTCTTCTGGGATTTGGAAACTTTCTCAAAAGTAGGGATCTGGAGGTTTGAATCCAAATTTTTGAGATGTGAATACATGATGTGCCAAGATTGTCTGTGGGCACAATTGCAGATCTTATTCACAGAATTGTGAAATTATATGTAATGGAAATGTGTAAAGACATTTATTTCCCAGCCAGATTCTAGACCTAGTGTAATAACTTACATGGAGATTCAGGATTATAATTTTTTTGCAAATGTATTTTCTTGAAGTGGAAATACTCATGATATTTTTGCAACATTGTAACATGTTAACAGGAATGAATACTTAATATACAGTATCGGGATTAGTTTTATCAAGGCAAAAGACTAGTGAATTTAGAAAGAAGTACAGTGAGTGTAATTCTCTTTTTGCACTAGGTAGTAGTGTAACAAAAAGAACAGGGAGCATCACAACTGTAGTTCCAAAGACAATTATAAGGTGATCTTCACAGAATGGATATGCATGACCTAACCAGGTAATTCTATGGCTCCACTGATTCAACTATGCATGAACTGCCTACCTACTCTAGCCAGATTAAATAAATCTATGGGTCCCGGGGATTAGTTCAATCTGAATTCCCTCTCATGAGCCAACTGGCCTTATGATGGCACTTCCCATACACCATCAAACCCACAGCCAACAGTAACCCGGAAAATCCCAAAACAACTACAAGAAAGCTCAAATGCAACGAACATCAACACAACGTCTCGGAATTACAGGTCTGCAACTTCGCTACAGTCCCCTACTTGACGCAAAGTAGCCACTATGCACTCACGATGCTCACTGTTTCACATTGTAAACTGACAGGATGGAAGTAGACAAAGGAATGAGACTGTAGCAGGTTCAACAGACGATTTCAACAATGCAACACATTCTCCCAGTGCAACCCTTGCTTCGGAGCTCCCAGTTATCTAGGTACTCTTCCCCTTCCCACCATTCACAATAACACATCACTACGGAAACCAACAACACCACATAATTCACAAAGCCATCAGACCGCTCTCGAATTCCCTTGAGCCTGTCATCACTTCCCCAGGTCTGACCCCTCACTACACAGCGAGACTTACTATGTCTAAACTGCAACACAAGCGCAACGGAGAGTCTGTGCTGCATCCAGATAGCAATCTTCCATCATACTACACAAAGCTTCAACCAAAAAATCAGTCAGGAGACCGTCTTCTTGAAAAACTTAGCTGTCCTCATCCACCGCAGAGGTCTCCTCATATATCTTCACCTCCACCGAGCATCACCAACAACAGACCAATGCCCTCTTGCCCATTTTCACCTCGTAATCAAGAATGCCCCTGCAAACCTCCAGCGCCCAGTGTCGTCAAACACACCGCAACAACCTATCAAAGTAATCAACAACAAACAAAACCAAACCAAAAAGGAAAGAAAATCAAATGCAAGGTGCCAATCATCACGAAGAGTTACCGCGCACAGCCACAAAGTGCCTCAACCATGAATGATGAACTCCAAAACAAAAGTTGGCGAACCCAAATGTCGCAGCTGATATGGCTGGTTTGCAGACACCTCAGCCCTATTTTCATGCCACAGTAGTACCATTGCAAAGTTACAACAGTTTGAATAATATCGATAAATTGATGGGTTCTTGGTTGGGGAAAGCTGAAGAGACAATATTTTATTCATGTATGGTCAAGGTGCAAAAGATCACTTCATGAAGTCTAAGTTCACACACAAAAAGCAGCCATCATATCTTGGAAGTTGGAGATGCAAGGCTGGTGTGAGATAGTGTGCAAATTTGGGGAACAGGTAGTACTGTAAAAACCACTTCCATTCTACAGAAGGCGTGAACTTCAAATGAACACTGACAATCTGTCAAACTCTTCCACCCTGAGTAGGCCTCCATATGCTTGTAAAGCATTGGCGGAATTCTTTTGGTGTTTCTGGAGGGCATGCTATCAAGTGGAATCTGTCCTCGTCACACGGCAGGGCAATGGAAAAACTAAATACTAAATGCCCACTGTTTTGCTTGGTTTGCTTGCTCCAGTGAGCACTTTGATTTTCAAAAGTGCCCGGCCTCTTTTTTTCTTCTGTTTTGCGCATATTTACTGTCTATCCCATGGAAAAAAATGCTTTGAGCAGGATAGTGGCCCTCCTCTGAGGATATTGCCACAAGGTTTCATTTCGATGCTGGCTAGTAGAGTGGCAAGCCTCTGTGAAGTGGAGGTTGGAGTCATAAGCTGGTTATATTTGTTGCAGATTGACTGGGACTATTAACTTCTTATATACTATCTATGACTCTTCTTCAAGTGGCAGCCAATACTATGACTAAATAAAAAATAGGACAGACCCAAATTTTGACTTTTGGTGGAAATTGTAAGTGCAGCTCTACCCACACCCGCTGTTTTGGCCAATATGAGTATCTGTCAGATTGAACATAGAGTGTTAAATAGTTTCCCCAGTCCCACCGGGCCATAAACTTGCAAAAATTGGACAGTAGTAGAGGTGACTCTATTATTTCACATTTATAAACACATTTCAAAATATTGTCCTGATACAAAATTATTTCTGGCTGAAATTTAGAATGTAACAACTAGTCCTATGTTGGTCACAAAAAACATTCAGAATGTGATTGGTATGTGATTTTTTTTGACCTACAACTAATCTATGTAATTTGAGTTCACCATTTTCCATCTACCCATGATTATGCACTTCAGTGCACAGAAATACCCCTATTTCTGCAATCTTGTATGCACATCAAGACCTTATTATTGCACACATTATACTCAAGATCGCTATTTCATTAAAAATGTGCTACTCTCATCTCCACCCACCTACCCTTCCACCTTCCTACCTACCAACACTTTAAGTAGGTACCTACCAAACCCCACTTACATGGCTACACCTACCTACATGGTTGCCAGTCCAATAGACCCCCAATGATGACAATGATGAAGTAAGAATAAAATGAAAGTATTGTATGGAGCTTGGTCTTGTTCACTCCAACAAATAAATAAAGGGACAATTAAAGTATTTGACACACCCTATATAAGGGTATTGCAAGTTACGCTTAGAGAGTGTTTTCCATGGGGGTATTGCAAATCAAGTGGATAATCAAAGCAATATGGAGCTCCAGTTCAATTTAGACACATTTAATGTATGTTTTATTCAAGTTCATAAAACAAAATACTCAATGAATGTGCAATACCCCATTCTAGGTGACCTTAAAATAGTTTGGGCTTTATATCATATCTTTTGAAACTTGGAGAAGTATTATGTAACCTTAACAAAACCTAGAAGGAATCCAATACCTTCATTGGGCTACACTATAACATCATGGGTTGAATTATTTTGGTCTAGGCTACTAGAGGGGTATTGTTCATGCCTAGAAGGACTCATTAAACATGTAATACCCCTTTTAGGGTATCCCAAAAATACATTGGGTTCCATAACATATCTTTTGACATGTGGAAAGGTATTGCGTAGCCCTATGAAAATCAATACTTTCATTAATTATATTCTATAATTAAACACCATGGGTCTACGCTATTTATTGGAGGGGTATTGTTCATGGCCAAAACTATTCAATACATTTGCAATACCCTTCGTAGGGTATCCCAAAAATACATTGGGCTCCATAACATATTTTTTGAAACTTGGAGAGGTATTTCATAACCCTACCAAAATCTAAAAGCAAAGCAATACTGTGCTTGGGGCATTCAATAAACACCATGAACTAAATTATTTTGGCCTAAACTATCAAAGGGTATTGTTTATAGCAAAAAATACTCAATGCACATGTAATACCCCTTGTAAGGTATCCCATAAATCCTTTGGGCTCTATAACATATCTTTTGAAACTTGGAGGGGTATTACATAACCACACCAAAACCTACAAAGAAACCAATACCCTCATTAGGGTATTTTATAATTAAACACCATGGGTGTATGCATGGGTGTACACTATTGGGGGGGCATGGTTCATGGCCAAAATTGTTCAATAAACTTACAATACCCTTTTTAGGCTATCCCAGAAATACATTGGGCTCCATAACATATATAATGAAGCTTGGAAGGGTATTTCATAGCCCTACCAAAACTTATAAGCAAAAAAATACCTTGCTTGGGGTATTTAGTAAACACCATGGATTAAATTATTTTGGTCTAAACTATCAAAAGCGTATTACTAATGGTTAAGAATATTCAATGCACATGCAATACCTTTTGTAGGGTATCCCAGAAATCCTTTGGGTTCTATAACATATTTTTTGAAAATTGGAGGGGTATTGCAAAGTTGGTCACATTGATGGTAGAAGGTCACTTGAAAAAAATTATGGAGTTTAAATGCAATACACGTATCATATTGTAATAATCCATTAAGCATGAAACATAAGAATATTTTTTAAATACTTGATTACTTGCCAATACATCATGAAATTCATGTTTTCAAAATTATTTGTTCACCTTTCAATATGATTTAACATATATAAAAATGAACATAAAGTGAAATTGGTCACATTGATGGAACATGGGTTTAAGGTTTATTGTAAAATTTATTATTTAATGTTAAAATTCATTGTCAAAATCAAAAATTAAAGTTCATGTTTAACATTTTTTCAATGATGTACATTTTAAAGTTTTTCCCTTTTAAAGTTTTAAATTCATTTAAAAAAACAAGAATATAAATTCTATAATTTAATAATATTTTAGTGTCTATTTAAAAAAATCAAAGCGCATGATTTTTTATTTTTTAAATGGTTCACATATAATAATAATAAATGATCTCTCCCATTATGTATGATTGAAATTTTTTTAAATTATTTTTGACATATAATAAATAAATTCTAGTCTAAAATAATTATATAGTAATAATATGTTATATTTCATAAATATATAACATAAGTCCTTATGTAAATTTTATTTTTTATGATGTATAATATCAGTTTAAATATTGGTTTAAATATATTTTTATTTGTAACATATCAAGTACCACATTATATATAATTAATTATATTATGGAATTATATTGTTGATTCATTTTAATAAATATAATATTTTCATATTTATTTAAAATAAGATAATAATTGATTAAAATTATATATATAAACCCATGGTTATGTATAGTGCAAATTTTTTTTATGAACTTTATTTTTAATAATTTTTTTTAAAATTCAAAGGATAAGTTATTAACATTGTCAACTTGATGGGTAAAAAGGTTTTAGTAGATTCAAGAATAGGCAATCCTTTTTCCAACAATTGATCTTACTTGATAAGATTTACAGCTTATGTGTTGCACCCATTAATCTAACTTGTCATGAGATTTCTTTCTCAAATTATCTACAAATGGATACCCATTTCTTCTATGCTTAAAAGACTTCTTCTCAAGTTTTATGCAAATGGGTTCTCATATATCTTCTTTGCTCAAAAAATCTCTTTTTCAAATTCTCTACAAATTGGTACTCATGTCTTCTTTTCCCAAGATTTCTATGAAACTACATTGAGTTGTAGATCCAATTCATGAACAAATCAAATCTGTTCAAAGCTTTATAAAATCAACCCAAGTTTGAAACTCCATCAAGAACTCTTCTTTCCAAACAAATCCATTGCTAGCCAACCCAATTGATTTAAATCAACTAAGTTTGAAGCTTTGGTTTGAAATCAATCATGCCTTGGAAGCTTCATGGAAATACTTGTGTAATCATGTGTGATGGTGTTGTGTTAGATTATATTTTTGTGTTTTGCTCATTCTGCTTATGGTGGATTGCTTGCAAGGTATAATGAGAATGGGAACACTAGTAATGTGAAGGTGATGAGTCATGCTAACATGATATTATGGGCCATGGATCATGCACCACTCACAAAGATGTATGTGATATTGACGTTGCAGGATGATGCATTCAAGAAAGTGGTACATTAGCTACATGCCCAAAGGTATGACATCTTGGTGGCTGACACTTTTCTTACATATTTCTTTTTTAGTTTCTTTCCAAAGTAGTCACAATAATAATAACAACAACTCATATGCTCTACAACAACAATAATGGCTACAAAAATTAATAATGTGATGTTTAAAATTGAAGTAATAAAAAATATTGTTTTTTTTCCTACTACACCTTCCTTGAAAAATGTAGCAACATGATCGTCAAATGAAAAAGAAGAAAAATAGTACAAGAAGAAGCCTAACAAAAAAAATCAACTAACTTCCATAGTGTTCCAAAATTTCCCCCCGTTTCTGTAATAGCAATTCAAATTCTTAAGTTGCTGAAAGATCATTGTCAACAAAAAATGGTGAAGACCCACCCACCCACACATTTTTTTTCCTATCCTCTATTCCATTTTTAGGGCACCCATCATTTTTCCTTAAGTTTTTTGCATACTTTAAGGTTTTTGAATTTTGATCACTTGAATCATTTCAAGCATGCATGCAACACAAAGTTTGTTTCAAATGACCAGCTGACCCATGAATCCTTCTAAAAAGCTTGTTGGAAAAAACTTTTCTTCATCATCGATCATGGAAGGAACTGACCATTTGAAGAAAAACCTTGACAATATTTTATGACAAAATCATGGATGCTATTGTGATAAGGCTTCATTTGCCTAATCAATTGGCTCAAAATCAAAATATTATCACACCATATCCTTTGCAAATTTTGCAACAACAAAATTAAGGTAACAACTTCATCAATGGCCATAATAATAAGCAAATTATAGTTTATAATTTTAAATTCTAGCTCTAGTTCTAATTCTTAATTATAGTTCTAATTCTAAAAAATATTGTGATTTTGGTGATTTTTTATCGATTCTTTGTGAGCATGAAGATTATATGACCATTAAAAAAGCACATTGGATATTTGTTAAAATGAACATTTTTCACACCATATGGATGTAGGGGTAAACACAAAACAAATTGCCAACTACAATAAAAGCTCATAACCAAAATTGTCTGATTGATTAAAGTGTTGACATTAACCAAACTAGACAACCTAACCTAGTATAAATAATAGGTTAATAGGTTAATTATTAAGTAACCTAGTCCAATATATATTTAATAATATTATAAAATTATAATATTTATTCACTTTTAATATATATATAATATATAATATATATTCAAAATAAGATAAAAATTTATAAAAATTTATATTAAATGTAATTTTAATATATAAACCCATTGTTATGTATAGTGTAATTTGGTTATGATGTTTTTAATTTTCAAAGAGAATAAAAAATTTCCCAAAAATGTAAATTGTGTTTGTGTATCATTTAATTTCTTTTTGAATATTTGGCTTCAATAATGACCCAATTTTCCCTTTTTTAGAATAGAAAAAAAATTGTTTAGCAAGAACCTTGAATTCTTTCAATCAGGGTTTAAGGTTTAGGAATAAGGGTTTCAATTGAATTTTAGAATATAGGTATTTAATATTATGTATGTTTGGTCAATGTAAATTTTAAATTTTATGTAAAATCTAATTTAAAATATATGAAATAATGATATATTTAATTAATTAATGTGTGGGTTTCTTAAAAAAAATTCATTTAAAAATATGTAATATCTTAATAAAAAATTTACATAAACATTAAATATAGTTGAAAGATATTTTCAAATTCATAAATAATAAAAATTGTTCAATGGACCAATGCAAAATTGTTAGTATATATGTACATGAGGGTATTACAACAGTGGCCACATTGATGTTTTAAAGTCCCCTTGATAAAATTTTGATGTGTAATTGCAATACCTTCATTTTAGAGATAGTTTCATTACCTTTTACCATCAATGTGATTAACTCAACAATACCCTCATTTGTACCATAGTTTAAGATATTGTCACAATATGGTGTGAATATTGTATTGCTTCTAGGTTTTGGTAAGGCTATGCAATACCCCCCAAGTTTCAAAGTGAATGCAAATATCCCAAGATGATGCATGTATTGCATTTAAACTCCATAATTTTGTTCAAGTGGAACTTTTAACATCAATGTGAAAAACTTGGCAATACCCTCATTTCCTTAAATCAATATGTTTGGCATCATATAGTGAGCATGGAATAAGTATTTAAAAAAACATTATTTTGTTTCATGGTTTATAATATTATTGCAAAATGATGCAAGTAGTGTTTGTTTTTTAGGTTTTGCTAGGGCCATGCAATACCCTTCTAAATTCCAAAAGATATGTTAAGGAACCCAAAGGTTTTATGGGATATCCTTAGAGGGGTAATGCATATTAATTGAGTAGTTTTGGGCATGAGCAATACACCTTTAATAACCCAAACCAAAATAATGGAACCCATGGTGTTTACAATTACCCCAAATAAAGTATTGCCTTCCTTTTATATTTTGGTATGGTTATGTGATACCCCTCCAAGTTTCAATAGATATGTGATGGAGCTTAAACAATTTTTAATATACCCTAAGAGAGGTATTACACATGCATTGTGTAATTTTGGGCACAAGCAATACCCCTCCAATAGCCTGGACCAAAATAATTCAATCCACAATGTTTAAAATTACCCTCATAAAGGTATTGCATTCCTTCTAGGTTTTGTTTGGGCAATGCAATACCCCTCCAAAAGCCCATGGTGTTTGCAGAAAACCCTAAATAGGAAATTGTTTTCCTTTTAGGTTTTGGTATGGCTATGTAATACCCTTTTAGGATTCTTTAGATATGTTATAGAGCCAAAGGAATTCTAATATACCCTAATAGGGGTATTGCATGTGCATTGAGTAATTCTAGGCACGAGCAATATCCTTCCAATAGCCTAGACCAAAATAATTCAATCCATGGTGTTTACAAAATATCCTCATGAAGGTATTGCTTTCTTTTTAGGCTTGAACTTGTTATTTTTTGGGGTAAAGAAAGGTATTTTGGTTTGAGTGCAAGATTATAATCAATTTTTTGATAATTTCATCAAACATACATATAAGAATATGTGAAAATGTATTTTAACTATTAACACAAGATGTTGTAAAATGAAAATAAAATTCTTTAAATAAATAAAACATGGATGACATGTGTTACAAAAATGTGCAAAAAATGACCAAGTCCAAAACAACCCCACCTTAAAATGGGGAACATGTCATAATGGTAAATATGTGGTTGCCTCAAAGATAAATTGTTACTTTAAATAATTGCTAAGAAGGGTATTGCATTCATGGTGGTTTATTTTCAAGTAATCTGCAACTTCCTTTGCACCTTGTAGATCACGTGATCCTTATAACCAGAGTAGAAAACCCATCCAAATGTCACTTCAAAATATTGTTTAAGTAATTTAGATCACCAAGCTAAATAATTTCAACCTTTAGTTTACTCCATGATGATAATGAATTTTAGTTCTTTGAAAAAACCAATTCACAAAATCATTCTTGTAATCCACACATGCACCATGTTATATACTATTACACCTGAGTGAGAATCATATTGAGAACTTTTAGGTACTAATCAAAATCTATCATCACCTTGAAGTTGACAAAGAAAGTGTGAAGTTGGGCACCCCAAACATTGACAACTTTAGTGTTGTTGAAATGTCGTGATGCCATTGTAGCCACTAAAGAGCAATCCAAATCTCCAAACAAAAACATTCCAAATGGCACATCAATTATGAACATCTTGATAACTGCTTGTTATGTCATGTCTAGCCACACCCATATAATAAATCTTCATTAATACTAGATTTGCAAGCTCAAGTAAAAATTCCTTATAATAGTGATTTCCACATTAATCCTCAGCAAATTCTTTTTTAGATTTTCTGTCAGACTCTCCCCATGAATTTTGCAAACAAATTTTTGTTCTTGAAGCTTGTGACAAATCCTCGATAAGATGGATGGAGAAAGACACAAATAGAGACAAACTCCAAAGAGTTAGTGAAATGAGAAAAACATGAGTGGGAATCAATCACCTTCTTGAAGGCAACACAAAGCACAACTAGATCATATGGAGTGTAAGGGATGATGGACTTTAAGTACTAAGATGCGTTGAAATATTTGCGAACTCCTCCTACATGCATCAAAGATGATCAAACAAAAATTCCAAGAAACTTCAACATTTGGCATGATTAGACATGGCCTAAAGGAATTTGGAAATTATTCTTGAAAACAAAAATTTAGAATAGTTTGTAACAAGAAGTTTTGATTTTCATTTAGGTTTCATAACACAAAGTTCTTGTTTGTTGTTGCTTCTGACTTGATTTGTTGGGGTAGATGTGGCCTAGTGGGAAAATCTCAATCCATGTTGATCAAATTCTTGCCTACAATTCTCCTGCTTTGATTTTACAACAATAAGTCTTGTTGCTATAGGCTAAGATGGAATTGTAGGAAGGAAAGTTGATGGAGTTCGTACCATCGTTTCCCTAGCCTAGGTAAAGTGGTGTTATGCAGAAGAAGAGACAAAAGAAGATGACAATGACATTGTTGTCATCTTATTCATAGCAAAAAAAAATGCAAAAGATAAGAAAGGAGGAGGAGAAGGGAGCTTACCTTCAAGCTCCCACTTTTACCACCACATTGAAGCTCCTCTTGCTTTCACGCTCCTGCTGCCACCACGTTGAAGCTCCTCTTGTTGGGGCACTCCTAAAGCTCCCAACCCTTGAAGCTCATGTGGATTTCGCACTCCTGAAGCTTTGAGCTACTACTCAAGCTCTCTTTAGGTCGGAAGCTCTGGTGATGGAAGCGAGCACAAAAGGAGGTGGGTGGGGAGGGGGTCAGCAGGATGAAGGAGGTAGGTGGGTTGGTAGGAAGAAGGGCGGTAGGTGGGTAGTAGGTAGGAGCTTCCCAAAAAAAACTTGGGGTCAGGGGTGGGCCAGAAAAAAAGTAATAAAAAAACTGTTCCCCGAAGAAAAACTGAGCTAGGGAAAAAAATCTAGCTGGGAAGAAAAGGAGCAGAAGAAAAAAATAATACTGACCAAGTAAACTGACCCCTGGGGGACAGTTTCATCCCATCCATGAAATCCGGGAACTGGATTTTTTGGATGGTGCACTGGTGGGTGCTGGGTCACTCAAGCCGGCTTACATCCTACAGTATAGATTAAAAATCTATAACAGTTTTCATACACATTTGTGAAATATAATCAACTCACATAATCAAAACAGCAGGCATATTACACCCCTGACGACTTCAATTAGACAGCAAGTGAGGTAAAATTCTACTCTTTATGTTAACATTGTCTTGTTTGATCCTCATCACTCAAAATAGCACAAAACCAATCACAGCTGAAACCCCAAATCTGAACGGTAAGCTCAATTTCTCAACCCCGACCTTTACACCTGAATCTTCAAATGTGTTAGCCCTACACTATGACTGTCCTCAGATTTGCCATACATACATACTAAATTATTTGTTCAAAGAAACTGGTGTAGAAAACAATTGCAAGTCATTAAGAATAGAAGTGGAAAACAAAGAGATAGCATAGCATGCATTCTCAAATAATTTACTGAACTCTATTGGTCGACAAATATTGAACTAATTGTGGACCACAAACTTGAAGCTCACATTTGCATGATGAACCTCCATTCTTGTCATGTTTATTTTTGTTTGGTGGGAACTGATACAACAATTGTTTGGCCATGTTTTACTTGTAAGGAATGAAGACCACCGCAAAGAATAATGCAACAAAAGAAACATTTTTCTTAGCTGAATTAGTTAAAATATATTCGAATAATTTGATGGAACTTACATTCATGCATGAAATTATTTAGCCTTGATGAAAAAAAAAGTGGTCTATAGTCAGAGGTACTTAGGTACAACCAATGAATATTGGTGTGCAGGTACTGCCAACCACAAATGCAGGTATTTCTTGCTCAATGGTACTAAAGAGACCTCTCTCTTTTTGCCATCATAACAAACTGTCTGGATAAATGTCTAATGTTTCCTATTCAGTCCTGCACATAAGCCCATGATGCATGGGAAGCATGAAGAAGACTATATGAGTCACAAGATGCAGCAACAAACATATCTCTTTGTGATAAGGTGCAAACCCTTTAGAAGGAAAAAAGTGAGATTGCTGTGAAACATATTAAGATCTTTAGACCAGTCCTTGAACAACCTTTGAAGGCCACAATTACAAGTTGAAGATGAAAATGCACTTGTTTGAAGTATGCCCATGATTAGAGAGTTTTTCATAAGTTCTATAACAAGGCAATCCAATCTAAATTTGTAGTCCTTTGTCATTTACTTAACCTCAAGGTAAAATGTTTATGAAAATCCTTGCTGCCAGATTTGATACTGCCTGTATGATGGGGGTAAGAAGTGGAA
>Ga0209611_10011047_pt1 | contig 13133 bp, 14 predicted proteins | sample S1TSphgellanicum_3_FD_187693 | JGI IMG/M metagenome (GOLD analysis project Ga0209611, IMG submission 187693) | Host-associated microbial communities from peat moss isolated from Minnesota, USA - S1T2_Fc - Sphagnum magellanicum MG (SPAdes) (version 2) | ecosystem: Host-associated > Plants > Peat... | reverse complement strand
TTGTCTTAGGCGACTAAAAGGATTTTAGTTGCAAAATGTCTCTTGCAACTAAAATTTAGTCGCAAAGAGCAGTCGAAAATACATGTTTTTCTTCTAGTGTTATGGGCCAAGAGGAAGGCTGGGAGTCAAGGCAAGAAGCCCGTGAGTCACACATCACACACTCCCAGGAGTTTTCAAAAGTGTGAGGGAGTATGAAGGAGTGAACCCTCACACTCCCAAGACAACTCCCACTTTGGGAGATGGAGTCCCGGTGGACTCCCGAAACTTCAAAAAACGATTTCAGGGGTAAAAACTCAATGGCTTGAGGCTTTTTTATATCATTAAAAATCTCTTTGAACGTAGATGTCTAAAATGGGCTTGCATTACTCATTTGGACATCTGAAACACAAGTTATGGCCAAAAGAAGGACCAGGAGTCAAACTGCCAGTTTGACTCCCGACCACAAAAAGTTAGGAATCGACCCGGTTTACTTGGGTTCCGGGGGTGTGCAACATACCGTTGGAAAGCTCTCAACGGGAGCTACAACTTTGCTTTAGACCGCATTGCAATCCAAGGTCTGCTTGCAAAGTTATGGGGCTTCAAAGCCGCAAGACTCTCAATCGGCGCGATTTTGGGAGTCTCGGGAGAGAAAAGTCATTTAGATGTAGGCTCCATGGCCAATCACAGAGTATACTATAAAGGGGAAGGTGGTGACTTCCCCCAAGTCCGGGCCGTGGTGAGTCTTGTGTGTCCGTGTTGCCCCTGGCTCGTCCTAGCACCAAGGGTGCTCCAACTATGCATTAACCACTTTGTGTGGGTTGTGTGCAGGCCCGTGTGAGTGAGTGAAGCTTGTCAACTCTTCCTAGTCCCATCCCAGAGCTCCAACATGCCCCTCTACCCTTCAAAGTGTTGTGAGCTAGGGAGTGTGCCCCGACTCCTCCCTCTTCCGTTGTGTTCCACTTGGACTCACATTTGAATTCTCCAAGGAGTTGGGAGTGCGTCAAGTTAGGTTAGGGTTTAGAAGTGGAGGCTACTTTGGGCTTGGCGACGGCTAGGGTTAGGGTTTGGTGGCGGCTAGGTTAGGGTTAAGTGGTGGCTACTTTAGGGTTATGAGATAATATATAATTGTGTGGTTTTGAATTGTCTTTCATTTTCTCCTTTCATGTCTTTGAGTGCATGTAGAACCTTCAAGCCTTGTTAGTAGTTGCAAGCCATAGTTTTGTGATTGTGGCATTTGAAGCATACAACCCTTGTGATTTCTTGTTAGTTAATACAATTGTTCCATTTCATGAACCTTGAATGTTTCATTTCTTGTTTGTTTTCAAGTTGTTTAATAGGTTATGGGCCAACACCAAGCAAGAGAAAGGACATTATGTTAGAACAAAAAATAGTTAAAGGTTTAACTTGTATAACATAGAAAGGGAGAATCCTTTTGAGGGAAGGTTTTTTAGTTTGTAAGGTTGCAAGAAGAGTAAAAGTCCATTTCTAAGTGAATGGGAGGTGTGGAAGAGATTTCTTCAAAGTGTTGTAAGTTTTTCAATGTGAAAAACTTGTTTTTCATAATTTTTGAAAGTATTAAGTTTCAACGTGAAAATGTGTGGAAGAGAGTTTTTCGATTCATTGAAAGTTTGAGGTGTATGGAAGAAAAGTCTTTGAGTTATTGAAAGTGTGAAGTTTCAAGTGTGTCAAAGAGAGTTTTTCGCATTATTGCAAGTTTCAAGTGAAATTTCAACATTGTGTAATAAAAGATTTGCAAGTGATAGAAGTTTTTTCTTTTCAAGTTTACGTGAAGGGTCAAAGATTTCTTCCAAAGCTTTCAATCTTTTGAGAAGAGTGTTTGTTGTAGCATTTGTGTTCAAAATGTCTTCTTTTCAAATGGAGTCTTTGAAAGTCATGGAGAAGTTTGATGGTGGCAACTTTCATCTTTGGAAGTTCAAAATGCGCATGATGCTTTCTAAACATGGGCTTTGGAAATTTGTTGATGGGGGTGCCACCTTGCCAAGTGAAGAAGTTACAAGGGCCGATTACAATGAGAAAGACACAAAGGCTTTTGCATTGCTTTGTGAACATCTCACCGATGCTCAACTTGCACACATTCAATATTATGATAATGTGAGAAGTGCGTGGGAGGTTCTTTGTGATGTGCATGAAGCTAAGACAATTGACAACAAGTTTTTCCTTCGAAGGAGATTCTTCACCATCAAAATGCAAGAAGGAGATGACATGCTTGTGCACATCAACACAGTGAAAGCCCTTGCGAATCAACTATGTTCCATCGAGGTGAACATTACAGATGAAGATGTTTACATGGTACTCTTCATGAGCCTTCCTCCATCTTTTGATAACTTAGTCACAAGCTTGGAGTCAATGTCCACAAAGGATGTAGACCTTTAATTCATTATAGCAAGGTTGTTTTACGAAGTGTCCAAAAGAAAAGAATGTGAAAGTTCCGACACTATTGCATTAGTGAACAAAACTCACAAGTCAAACGAGAAGCTTTGTTTTTATTTAAAAAACCTAGACATTTTGTGAAAAGTTGTTTGAAAAAAAAAATGATGAAAAAGAAAAAGTCAATCAAGCTTGTGAAGATCACGAGCAAATGTTTGTTGTGGCATTGAGTGCCAATGATCATACCAAGTATGATTGGATTGTCGATTCCGGTGCAACCCAACACATGACATTCGAACAAAAATGGTTTACCATGTACAAGTGCATTTCCCCGATGAGGGTGTTCATGGGCGATGACACTGTTTTGGAGGCCATTGGCAAGGGGAACATCAAAGCCACAATGCAAGTGGGAGGCAAATTGACACACGCAACCATCATCCAAGTTCTTTATTTTCCAAAAATGAATAATAGTTTCATTTCGGTGAGTAAACTCATTTTCGAAGGTTTCAAAGTGGAGTTTGACAAGGATGGTTGTAAGGTCAACGATGCTCAAGGAGTTCTTATGGTGGAAGCACGAAGGGACAAGAACTTGTACCTTCTTAATGTGAATGTGCATAAGGACATGGCACACATTGTAAATTCTTTGGAAGAAGGTGCGACGCTTTGGCATGAAAGACTTGGCCATCTTAACATGGCAAGCCTTAAGGAGTTGGATACCATGGTGGATGGCATGAATTTGAAAGAAGTGCCATTACATCACATTTGTGAAGGATGCATCAAAGGCAACATTAAAGAACATCATTTCCCAAGGACGGAGCAACAAGGGTTTCACAACTTTTGGAGATTGTCCACATTGATGTGTGTGGGCCAATGAAGACTACATCGCATGGTGGAGTGTGATACTTTCTCCCTTTCATTGACAATTTCTCAAGGAAAACTCATGTTTATCTTTTGAAGGCCAAAGGAGAAGCGTTTGAAAACAATACAAGGCGTTGGTGGAAAACGAAGTTGGTCACAAAATCAAAGTGTTACGATCTGACAACAGAGGAGAATTTGTGTCTAAGAAGTTTGACGCATTTCTTGCGGAATGTGGAATTCAACGACAAACAAGTGCGCCCTATTCCCCACAACAAAATGGTGTTGCGGAACATGCCAATAGAACCATCATGGAATGTGCAAGAAGCATGATTCTTGCACAAGGGTTGGAACTTGAATTTTGGGGCGAAGCGGTGAACATGGCAATGTACATCAAAAATCGATGTCCAACCAAGGCTCTTGATTCCAAGACCCCTCAAGAAGCGTGGAGTGGTAGGAAACCCCATGTGTCTCATTTGAGAGTTTTTGGTTGTAAAGCATTTGCACATGTCCTCGATGAAAATAGGACCAAATTAGAGTCCAAGTTCATGCCTTGTGTGTTTTTAGGATATTATGAAGGCACCAAAGTGTATCGCTTGATGTGTGTACAAATGAAGAGAATCATCAAAATTAGAGATGTCGTGTTCATGGAAGGGTCAAAGGAAATAGGTGGTGTGCTCCATCCCAAAAGAAAAAAAAATGTAGTTGTGCATGAAGAAGTTGAAGGAGAAGAACCATTGACCTTTAGTCGATATACACCTTTGAATGAAATAAGAATGGAAAGTGTGCAAAGTGAATCCACACCAAGTTCTTCATTAGAAGAAGAATTTGTTGTTTATAATGGTAACCCATCTAGTGAACCTTCACAAGATGTGCAAAAGGAAATACCTCAAAGGCAACAAAAGGAATGGCCTCGAGATTGGTGGATTACTACCAAGGAGGTGGAGCGCACCACCATTGCATTACTGGAGGAGCCCCAAAATATTGAAGAAGCATTGACATGTGAAAATTCCAAGGAGTGGGAATGTGCGATGCAAGAAGAATATGATTCCTTCATGACAAACAACACATGGCCTTTGGTACCACTTCTCGCTGGTAGGAAACCCATTTCTTGCAAATGGGTGTTCAAAATCAAACAAGGCACAAATGGGGAGGTGGAACACTACAAGGCCACATTAGTGGCAAGAGGTTTTACCCAAACCTACGGAGTGGTTTACAACGAAATTTTTGCACCGGTTGCAAAGTTTACATCTATTCGTTGTATTCTTGCATTGGCGGCCTTGGAAGACATGGAAATCCATCAAATGGACGTGAAAACTACATTTCTCAATGGCGAGCTTGAAGAGGAGATTTACATGGAACAACCTCAAGGGTTCCTGCACTAAAGAAGTGAACATCTCGTGTGTAAGCTTCACAAGTCCTTGTATGGTTTGAAACAATCTCCAAGGGCATGGAATCAAAAGTTAGATGCGTTTCTCAAAAGCATTGAATTTATGAAGAGTGAAGCCGATCCTAATGTGTATGTTGCACAAGTGGGAGATGTGAAGTTTTTCATTGTGGTCTATGTGGATGACCTCATTTTGGTGTGCAACAATTAAAACAAACTTTGGCAAATCAAAGAGGAACTCGGTCAAAAGTTTGAAATCAAGGACCTAAGGTAGTTGCATTTCTTTTTGGGGATGGAGGTGGAAAGGAATCGTGATGAACGACTCCTATGCATCAACCAAATCAAATACCTCAAGGAAATATTGAAGCATTTTCAAATGGAGGAATGTAAGCCCATTGGAGTTCCATTCGATCCCAAAATGAAGTTACAAAGGAATGCGAATGGAAATGATGAATCAAAGGGATATCTATATTAACAAGCTTTTGGGTCTTTGATGTATGCCATGTTGTGTACACGACCCGACTTGGCATACCCAATAAGTGTGTTGAGTCAACACATGGCGAACCCTAACATGGAGCATTGGATGGTCGTCAAACGAATCTTTCGATATTTGCAAGGTACGTTGCAAATGAAATTACAATTCGGTGTAACACCATCCAAGGAAAGGCTTGGATATCGTGATGTAGATTGGGGTGGTGATCTTGAAGATAGGAGGTCCACCAGAGGGTTTGTTTTCATGATCGGAGGTGGAGCCATTTCTTGGAGTAGCAAACGACAACCTACAATAACATTGTCCACCACTGAGGCGGAATACATGGTGAACACGCAAGCCACAAAAGAAGCCATATGGATAACAAAATTGATGATGGATTTAGGATACATGGAGGAGAAGAAAATGATGGTGATTCGATGTGACAATCAAAGTGCGATATCATTGACCAAGAATCCCACTCATCATGCACGAACAAAACACATTGATGTACAATGTCATTTTGTTCGAGAACGAGTTGAAAATGGAGAAGTTCGATTTGAATATTGTTCAACGGAACACATGGTGGCGGATGTCCTTACCAAGGCATTATCCAAAAAACGACATCATAAGTTGATAAACATGTTCGGATTAGAAACTTCATAGAGTGGGAATGTTAGAAATACTACTATTCGTTTCTAATTCCCAATGTTGATGAATGTGTCAAACATTCATCAAAAGGATGAATAATATTCACATCTTTGTAGTAGTTAGGTTAGGGTTTAAAAGTGGAGGCTACTTAGGGCTTGGCGGCGGCTAGGGTTAGGGTTTGGTGGCGACTAGGGTTAGGGTTAGGGCGGCAACTAAAGTTTGGGTTTAGTGGCGGCGAGGGTTAGGCAGTGGCTATGGTTAGGGTTTGGTGGCGACTAAGTTAGGGTTAAGTGGCGGCTACTTGAGGGTTAGGAGATAGTATATTATGGTGTGGTTTTGAGTTGTCTTTCATTCTCTCCTTTCATGTTTTTGAGTGCATGTAGAACCTTCAAGCCTTGTTAGTAGTTGCAAGCCATAATTTTGTGATTGTAACATTTGAAGCATACAACCTTTGTGATTTCTTGTTAGTTAATACAATTGTTCCATTTCATGAACCTTGAATGTTTCATTTCTTACTCATTTTCAAGTTGTTTCCAATAGGTTGTGGGGCTTCTATGGTCTGTTCTTTCTTCTTTTTGCATGTTTCCACATTGTGATTCATCATCCCATAATTTGTGCAATTTTTGTCAATCTTCCTTGTATTATTTAGTGTTTTCCATGGTGTTGTTTGTTTTATATTCTATAGTACTAAAAATGCACTCTTTGCTTCTATAATAATCATGCCTTTTTCACACAACATTGCTGCCTTCTTATGTTGTTGTAGTGTTGACTGTTTCATCCCTATAGCCACAATTCTAAGGTATAATTATAAACCCGCTCTAAGCACAATAATTAGAAAACTATTTGTGGTTGGTATTTGTAAACCATGAACCAACTTTTGAATGTGCTCATAGTAAACCTCCACCTTTTTAGTTTCCTCGTGCTTCATATTTTTCAGCTCCATGTATATTTGCTCGTTGTTTTGAATCTTCTGATGATGTTTACAAAATGCCTATGTAAGCTTCAAAAAAATATAGTTAGGGAATTATGACATGTAATTATGACACTAATCTAGTGTTGTATCTCTGAACATATAACTAAATGCATTGATGATGTACTCTTTAGAAGTCTCTACATTTATTTTTACTATAGAATTGAACACTTTGACATGAGCATCTAGGTTAGCATCTTTTTTGAAATCAGGTTACTTAAGAGCTACCTTGTTTGGCCTAACATAATGGCCATTTTTTTGATCTGGTGCAATTACAATAGATGGTTATCAATATCCTCCTTTTGGATTCGCTACATCTACACTTTTATACCTTCCAACATCCATTGAACTCATCGGTGGTCAATTTGCAATCCTATTCACATGAATAGTCATTATTGGATTGGTAAATGCCATCTAAGGTGTCCCAACAACTCCAATAGTTGTTGGTAACACCGAACCCCCATTTAGTGTCCTTCTTGTCGAGATTCCATCAAATCCATTACCCAATTTTATCGCAGATCTAATTAGTACTCCCCTTTTAACAACCTCCATGATGGGCACAACAACCATTTCAATTCATGCAGTTAAATTACTCGCCTTAAGTGATTTAGTAATCACTATTCCAACAAGTTGTCTTCGGGTTTAACATAATTGGTGAAATTATGTTGATTCGAAGGCAATGATGTTCCATTTTAGGGTTACCCATTGGTATCCTCTATGGTGCAAAATGTGAATGTAAATACACCTCTGGTTCTTTGTTCTTGGTTTGAATATATGGACGAATATATTGACTTTATGGTCCTAATCAGTTTCCCAACTCCATGCCTCTTAATCTATTCTAAGCTACAAGAATTCTTTGTTCCCATTCTTGTGGTTGATCCATTAATGTTCCTGCCACATTCTGTAACTCCATATGTTTAGCAATATTCGCTCTTATGTGAAAAGCCACAAAAGGACAATCCATGATCGTACGTCTTTCGTCCTCATAGAATGCACAAACCTTTGAAAGTAATTTGACCATCTCCGAATCCACATATTCATGATCTTGTGTTTTAGCTATGTACCTTATTTGATCCAACTTTGATTCCCTTGATGTGAGTATAATCTATGGTATATCCAAAATAGAATATATGGTTTTCTACAAGTACCTACAACTCCTTTCACACTTCCCTTAAAGCTGTGTATAAAAATTGTCTTTTCTTTTTTTGAACCTTTCTTTTTGGGCAATCCCAAGTCTCCTCATCATGATTCAAAACCAACAAAATTTCAAAATTCAAACTAACAAAGTTCTCTGATTAGTCTTATCCTAAATGCTTGTTCATCCAAAATCATGTAATCATCCAACCCCCTTAACATGGTTTTTAAAAGCTTATGCACTAATTGAAAAATTCCATTGCGTGTTTAAACATTGCTCGATGATAGTTTTTAATATCCTATGCTATTGATCAAGGGTTTTGCCTTGACTTGTTCATGGCAATAAATGAACCTTGTTCTTTTGTCTTTTTGTTTGCCCATTGCTAGGTGACTCGCTCATCTGTGTTATCCACTTTGTTTTTTTCATGATTTATAACAATCCCTGTAAAGGGTCGAATCTACAATCATTTTGAAGAACTCATCATGGACGTTCTATTTACTTGGAAATTGTGTTCAAAATTAAATGCAACAATGTGTTTTCAATCATGCATTGAATTGTTAGTAGTAGCTTACTAGTAATCAACGATCGCCCATGGCTATGGGATGCTAAAATGATTATTGCCCTAAGCTATAATGGACATGCATGTGTAGATTTTGGGTGCACCCATCCAATTGATGGGTTGTTTTGAAATCTACCCATCTATTTGTTGGGTTTTTTCTCAAAATATGAATGTTGGGTAACAAATTTAGTCATGCCTCTATATCATTTTTTTTGGGTTGTCATTTGCCTTTTTGTGTCACAAGGTTTCATATCATTGTGAAATATTAAAAAAATTCATTGATTAATTTTTAAATGAAATTTGTTTGATAAACATAGAAATAATTAGCTTAATTTTTTAATTATTAAAAAGTATTTTAAAAAGTTGATTTGAAAGATTATGCAATAATTTATTAAAATAAAACATGTCAATTTAAAAATAAATTAAAATTTTAATATTGAAGTTTTGGACAAGGTCACGAGACATGAAATCCATATGTTTTTGGATGGTTTTTTTGGCTACCATCAAGTCCAAATTGCTTGTGAAGACTATTACAAGATGACATTCATTACAATTAGGGAGCATTTGTTTATGCAGTAATGTCATTTGGGCTCAAGAATGCACCATTGACATACTAAAGAACAATGAACAAAGCTTTCAAAGACTACTTGGATGATTTCATGAAGCCTTTTTTGAATGACTTCATAGTCAAGTTAGTAATTTGGACATTCATTTGTCCAAATTATAATGATGCTTTAAGAAATTCTAGGAATATGGGATAAGCTTAACTCAGAGAAGTGGGCCGTTATGGTATTTTCGGGAATGATACTAGGGTTTATCATTTCTAAGGAAGGGAAATCATTGGATCCAAAAAAGGTAGAAGTGGTTGTAAGGATGCCCATGCCCAAGAACCCTCATGACATCCAAGTCTTCAATGGCTTGGCCAAATTTTACCAAGGTTTTATGAAATTTGTTGCCTTCATTATGGCACCAATCACAAAATTAATGAGCAAATCAAAGGAGTTCATTTGGACATAAGAAACATAGGAGACAATCAAGTGTAAGTATGTGGAGGCTCCAATTTTAATTGCTCCAAATTGGGAGAAGGAATTTTCACTATGAGAAAACTATGTCTATTGCAACTTGTCTAATGTAACTAAAAAGTGTCCGATAAAATTAAATTACAACTGAAAAGTGTCTGGTAGAACTAGATTATAACTCTAGATAGACTAATTGCAACAAAAATGATTTTTTCATAGTAATTTATATACACACGGATGCCTCCAACTTGGTGGTAGGGGCAATGTTGGCCCAAAATTTAGATAGTAAGTGTGATCAGCTTATTGCTTATGCATCAAGGTTGTTAAGTTTTGTGGAGCAAAATTACACTACAACTATGAGAAAGGCATTAGCGATGGTTTACACCCTTCATAAGTTTGGCATAATAGTAAGGTGCCTATTGTTGTTTCTAGAATGAAACTTTACCATCATATATATAAACTTTTGATGGTACAATGAGAATCTTTCTATGTTGTTTTCAATAGCCCTTTGTGCTCATGGCTTTTCTTTTGTGTTTTCATTGTAGTTGGAAGTGGAGGCCAAAAAGCTATATAGTAACATTGGGACAGACCTTGGTGTTTCTATTCTTGAGAATGTCAAGGTTCAAAGTCTTGAAGATTTCATAAGTCATTAAAAGCTTGAATTGTGGGAAATTTCGTTTTTCATGAATTTAAATTCAAAGGTGGAATCTTCAAAAGCAAGATTCGGCAATAACAAATTGGTGGTGAGGAAGCTTTGAAGCATGTGATTTACAAGTAGTGGACAAATCTTCTTTGCTAATATTACATTCATTTCCATCTTCTTGACTAATTTCATACTTGGTTTCAACATTAGTATTTTTCACATTGAATTCAACTTCCTTGTAGCAAGTATTTTTCCCATGTTCTCTTGGGGAACATGTCTATTTAGAACCTCCCTCCCTTTTTTAACATCTGGCATGATCTTAAAGTTGAAAGCACCATGTATAGGAAGGATCTCTTGAAGGAAAGGTCAGTTGCCCACCTTGCATCCTATGGGTGGTATTTAAACTACTTGGTTAATAGTACCTTAGAGTTGGAGTGCGGGTTAAGGCAGAAGTTTGAAGACAACCACTTCGATAAGCCCACTTCAATTGATTTTAGTTTAAAGGGTGGTGTTGCACCCTAGCCTTGGGCTCGCGACCAAGGCAAGGGCTTGCAAAGGTGCGAGCCAAAAGTGAAGCTTGGGAGTCACATTTCATGCTCTCAGGAATGTAGGAAAGTGTGAGGGAATGAACCCTCACACTCCCAAATGAGCTCCCACTTTGGGAGTTGGAATCTTAATGGACTCCCAAATCTTCAGAGGACGATTGTAAGAGTCAAAACTGATTGGATTGAAAACTTCCTTATATCGTTGGAAAGCTTTTAAAACTTAAATGTTTAAAATGAGCTCGCATGTCCCATTTAAGCACTTAAAACATAAGTTATGGTCAAAAGAAAGGGTCGGGAATCAAATTACCAATTTGACTCCCGAACACTAAAAGTCAGGAATCGCCCTAATTTTCCTTGCGTGTAGGTGTCATGCCACATATCGTTGAAAATCTCTCAACGAGGGCTACAACTTTTCCTTAGACTTCACCTCAATCAGAGGTTTGCACACAAAGTTATGGGCCTCCAAAGTTGCAAGAATCCCAATTTTGGGAATTTTGGGATTCCCAACTTGAGAGTCTTGGGACAAAATGACATTTGGATGTTAGTCCCGTGGCCAGGCACATAGTATACTATAAGGGGGAAGGTGACGGCTTCCCCCAAGTCCGAGCCGTGGTGAGTGTTGTGAGTCTGTGTTTGCTCGTGGCTCGTCCGTGCACCAACTACGCACTAACCAACATCTTGTTTAGCTTGTGCAAGTCCGTGCGAATAATTGAATTGCTTGTCACTCTTCCTAATCCCCATCTCGGAGCTCTAGCACGCCCTTCTACCCCAAAAATGCTAGAAGCCAGGGAATGTGCCCCAACTTTTGAGCTTTCCATTGTTTTCACTTAAACTCACATTTGAGTCTATCAAGAAGCTTGGGAGCACGTCACATGGTATCAAAGCCATAGTGCCAAGAGGATAAATTTTTTTTTTTAACTAATTGGTAAGACCTTCAAGTGAAAAATTAGATGAAGAGGACCTTGAGTAAGAGGAGTTCGTTCCAAACCCAAAAGCTCCATAGTCTCAAACCATCCATTCGAAGAGGCAACTCTTTAATATAAACGTAGATCCCAATTTGGATCTTCTTTTAACTCCCTTCCCAAATCCTATCGAATTCCCAATTGATTCCCTGATTCAATTAACGATTTCAACTTTTAATCTTTCTTGGTTAGCCATGGTGACAACCACGGTGGCATTTAGCTTGTGGCGCTATCAATACAAGGAATTGAATGAAATGTTTTCAAAGGTACTCGTTCAAACAATTCCTTATGTGCATCTCACAAGAGTCATATTTTTTTGCATGATGTTAATAATTTGCCTTCCACTTTGTAGGATTTTGGATGTGGGAAGCCTACTCTCCTCATTGTTGAAGTTCTGTCCAACTTGCTAATTCCTCTTGTTTCCAAACCTCCCATTGTTGTCCCCCTCTAGAACCATCACAAAGATAGTTATGTCTATGGAATATTTGATTTTGCAAACAAATACCTCATTGACAATGGTGCAATTTTTATATTCCATGATGATTCTTGTGTTTTAAAGGAAATCAAGTTTTTTTGGAGATTAATGGATATGGTATCATTCAAGATGGGTAGTTATCAATATTTTGCCACGAATGAGCATGGAATCAAGGGGAAAATGGTAATTCCCTTCATTTCCATCTACATTACACTTCATTTTAAATAGTCATATTTGACTAAGTTTTTTCATTCCCCACCTTGTAGACCCAACTAAATTGGGTGATTTTTCTTGTTTGCAAGATGGGTGGCTTTAAGTTTCAAGAAAATCACCTAGAGATAGTGAAGCCTAGTGTTTCCTTAGGTGGGGATGATATCTCGTATAATTGTATTAACTTTGAGACAATGGAGATGTCACTATTACAAAACATGGTTTTTCAAATAGTTCAAATTGATTAATTCATCCTTTTTTACTAATGGACATGTCCATTTTGATTGGAGGTGTAAAACATGTATTTTTTTATTAATCAACTTAACTAAAGTGATTTTTTTGACCAATACATCTAGTCAAGTTAGACAACCTTAGTCAAAATGGACAATGGGTTTTGATTAAATGGGGTATTAATCAAAATAACCAATGTTCTTTAGTCAAATGGGATATCTTATGCTTATTACATACTTACCTCCTACCTCCCACTTGCAATTTTATAACCTACAAACCTACCTTTTAACCCACCCACCTACCTACCTACCTACCCACCTACTTAAACGTATTACCTACCTACCTATCCAACCACCTATAACCTACCTACATATTAACTACTTACCTACCCACCCACCCACCTACCTATATGTATTACCTACCTACCTATCCAACTACTTATAACCTACCTACATATTAACTACCTACCTACCTACCCACACACCTACTTACATACATGTACTACATACTTACATACCCACCCACCTACCTACATACATACTACTTACCAGCCCACTTGCATATTTACTCACCAACCCACCCACCCACCCACCTACTTACCTATTCACCCACCACCTACCTACCTACCCACCCACCCACCCACCTACTTACCTAT
>Ga0209611_10011046_pt1 | contig 13134 bp, 15 predicted proteins | sample S1TSphgellanicum_3_FD_187693 | JGI IMG/M metagenome (GOLD analysis project Ga0209611, IMG submission 187693) | Host-associated microbial communities from peat moss isolated from Minnesota, USA - S1T2_Fc - Sphagnum magellanicum MG (SPAdes) (version 2) | ecosystem: Host-associated > Plants > Peat... | reverse complement strand
TGCATATGTATAGATTCCAGGGAGAGATGGTGATACAAGTAGGCTATATGCATAGCCATGCAGATTTTTCAGTCAGAAATCCTTGGCATGATTCTATTAGATTCAGAATTTTTTTTCTTAATCATAATGTTGGTTGTCCTATTTGTTGTTTCCGTTAAGGAATTTTTTTGGGTCATGAATGTAAAGGTCATATTTTGCACCAAGCTATGTTTCACTTCTCCAACAGGGTGAAGATTCGAAAGACCCTCAAGATTGTACTCACTATGAATCCATCTCTTCATGGAGAGAGAGATGTCAATGTTGGAAGTTTTGTCTGAGGAACTATTCCACAAAGAGTTTGGGGAACATGTGAGGGCAGAATAGCAAAAAGGCTTCCTAAACCAGATTTCATAAGTAGATGGTGACTGCAAAATGACCTCCCTGATACTATTTGCATGGTCCTGGTCATTGGTTGGCATACTACGCAGGTGAATACCCTGAATACATGATGAAAAGATGGAACAATTTTGTGTAGGGAAACAATAGAGCCAAACGTGAAAATCTGCCCTTAATGGGAAGTTCAAACAAAAACCTTCAGAAATGATAGAACTGTACCATGTTCCAGAGCTGTTGCTTCTTTTTGGATTTCATTTGGGTAGCCTAAGTGGTGATCATTGTTCGGAATGTTAGTTTCGATGACTAGTTAAGTAACTTCTAATTAGTTTAATGATAAGCTGGGTTAGTATTGTTAATTGTGTTTTGGCTTAGAATTGGTTCAAATGTGAATATGGTTCAATTTATTTTGACGTTTGTGTATATTAGCCCAAGTTTTGTGATATTTATGGTGATGAAATTGGGTTGATGGCCACTAGGCCACTTTTGTTATGTTCATAATGTTCCCAAGTTATGTTGGCCTTATAAAATGTTTTTGTGCTTGCAAATGCTCTAACCACTCAAATATATCTTTGGATCCATATTATGGGGATTATGGTTTAAAAGGTAGGTTAAGTTGCAACAAGTTCAACATCCGTTTAGGTTTAGGGTAATCCATTATACATACAATCCTTGGTTACAATAATTTCAAGAACACAAGTTAGGGTTGGAGGTTCATCATGGAAGTGACATAGGATTTAGAAACGTTAAATAGGGTTACTATCATCAATGGTTTTATTAGGCATGGGTGTGGTTCAAACCACCCACATCACCATCATCATCTAAAATGTAATCCTTTGATTCAAATGCAAATTCACCACTAAATGTGGTCACCATACCATTGTTGTGGGACATGGATGACATCTATGGAGCCACCAAGGAGCCCCATTGATATCATGGGCAATTAGCACCATTGAGCTTGATGATTTCATCCAAGAATTTAATAGTTTAGGGTTTAAGGTTTAACCCATGGATGTTGGTAATGGGCCATTGAAACAAAACCCATTAGATATTAGAGGTATTCAATAGGATATTCCCAAAGATGACATATTTTATTGGAGTTGTTTGGGGGTATTAATTTCAATCGAACCATAGTGTTATAGCTTTGAATCCAAGTATGGTGATACCACTATGTGGAATGGGATCCACAGGCTCAACAAGCCTCCATCCATCATATTATGATGTTGCAACAATAACATCCTATTTTGTTGCTCACATCAATTGTTCAAAGGTATTTGTGTTCCCTATTAAACAACATCATATTGTTGGGGGCACCTGATTTGGCCAAGATTGGGTCAATTCATTTGATCATTTTAGGATGGCAATGCAAAGGTCTTTCACAAGTTGGTTCTAACCAAGTGCTTTCAGACCCCAAATTAAGATTATTCTTAAATATGATCGAGATTTCCGATATGTATAGACATCATAGATGCACCCTTGTGCATTCTTATTAGAAAATGTTCCACCTTCAGGAGACTTTCAATTAGTTGTTTTGATAGCACAACAATAGATTAAGGTTTTGACTAGTGAGCTAATGTAGGTGAATGTTGTTATCTTTGGTTCACAAGCCCATCAATTTTGGTGGATCTAGATTAACCTAACACCACCAGAGGTGATCCAATGAACATATTAGTTCATCCCTAGGTCACCCACATGCTTGGTGGATGACATATTTGATTTGGGACATCAATCATGTGTAATTCACCATGATGACCAATCACCATTGTTGTGGTCAATAGGGTTGGCCTTCCATGAACTACCTCACCTATTTTTTTGAACTTTCCACATTTTCATGCTTTTTGCAATGGTGGTTTAGGGATGGTTTGGGATTCCAATAAATTTAATATGGATGATTCGCTTAATGTCGATGAAAGGGAACAAACTATTGGCTTTTGCACTAACATTACAACTATGCTTAGTACTTCTAAAAGAGCTTATAGGTAGATTTTAGGGCAAATTATGGACATGAATTGCATGACATGGAGTTTTAGTTTAACCTTGGCTAAACAAACTCATTTGGCACATTCTTTCCCACACACCCACCTTCCACATACATGTGTTGTACTTCATTTAAAATACCCATGGTGGTGTAAGGGGGGAAGAATTTGTGGCAACACAAGGTGTACATCCCTAGCATATGTGGGATGAGATACACCAAGAAGGATTTATGGGTTTGGGGAAGGAAATTGATGGTATGGGGGCACAAAGACTATCATACCTCCCAATATTCTACATAGCAACCACAAGCTACGATTTCATTTCGGGCAATGGGGTTATTCCATCACCTCAACCCAAGGTACTATTGACTATAACACATGGGAACCAAATATTGGTATAACAATTACAAAAGATGAGATGTTCACAACATGATGGTTGGGTCCAAGCATGGTAAATTAAACCAAAAAGTACATCCACCTAAAATCCTATTTAAAAATATGACAATTTTTTACATAAACATAAAAAAGTTGTTGCAACCTTAGCCTTGGGCTCGTGACCAAAGCATGGATTTGCAAAGGTGCAGGTTGAAAGTGAAGCCTAAGAGTCACATTTCATGCTCCCATGAGTGTAAGAAAATGTGAAGGAATGAACCCACACACTCCCAAGTGGGCTCTCACGTTGAGAATTGAAGTCCTGATGGACTCCTAAATCTTCAAAAGGCAATTGCAAGGGTCAAATCACATTGGATTAAAAAGTTTCTTATACCATTGGAAAGTTTTTGGAACGTAGTTGTTCAAAAATGGGCTTGCATGACCCATTTGGGTATTTAAAACATAAATTATGGCCAAAAGAAAGGTCGAGAAGCAAATTGCCAATTTGACTCCCGATCATTAAAAGTCGATAATCACCCTGATTTAGTTACGTGTAGGTGGCGTGCCACATATTGTTGGAAGCTTTCGACAAGGGCTACAACTTTGCTTCAAACTTCACCTCAATCAGAAGTTTGCACAAAAAATTATGGGTCTCCAAAATCGTGTGTGCAAGCCTTGTGGCTAAGCACAAAAAATACTATAAAGGGGAAGGTGGTTTCCCCCAAGTTTGGGCCATGGTGAGTCTTGTGAGTTCATGTTTGCCCGTGGTTCGTCCATGCACCAAAAATGATCCAACTACGCATTAACCAACTTGTTGTTTAGTTTGTACAAGTCCATGTAAATAATTGACCCACCTGTCATTCGTCATAGTCCCCATCCCGGAACTCCAGCATGCCCCTCTACCTCCAAAATGTTGTAAGCCAAGGAGCATACCCCAACTCTTTATCCTTCCGTTATTTTCACCTTTGGGCTCGTAGTTGAGTCTGTCAAGGAGTTTAGGCATGTGTCACATGGTATCAGAGCTCTAGTAGAATTTGATCCACCTATTGGGAAGTTTCGATGGCACCAAAAAGGACCCATAACCTAGTACAAGAAACCATGGTGAAAGAATCCACCCAAGACTTAGATGTTCCATTCGAAGCCATTAAAGAGGAGGAACAAGAGGATTTTGAAGAACAAAAAAACTATGAAAACTTTGGTGATCATGAAAATGAAAAAAAACAAGTAACCACAATCCTTTTCATTCCAAAACAATTAGAGGTTTTATTTTAAATTAATAGACCCAATTTCACTAAGTTAGTTATGGCCTTCAAAGGAGGATCATCGAAAGGTGTAGGATTCAAGCCCACTAAGCCTGTGAATTTTGACGGGGTTTGAGATTCGAAGGTGGTAAATGCTTGGCTTGCAAAAATGGAGGACTACCTTCATGGTGCCAAAGTTAGGCAACACTTGGCCGTGGAACTTGCCCAGTCTTATTTAAAGGGCTATGTTTCCACATGGTGGAGGACAGTGAAACAAAGGGAAGGGAAGACCCATGGCTACACATGGGAATTTTTCAAGAAATGCATTGAGTTGGAATTCATTCCAAAGAATTTTGACTACATCTCAAAATGCAAATTCCGTGACCTTGCGAATGCGACAAATGACAACTTGCGCTAATATGTGAGGGTGTATTCTGAATTCATGCTTGAAATTTGGCATATGCATGAGTTAAACTGTGTGTGCCATTTTATGATGGGGCTCTTGACTTGGGCTAAATGTAAGTTTGAAGAAAATTAGCCCACCTCGTTATTCGAGGCCATCATGAAAGTGGAAGGTTTTTCGGATGTGGGACGAGGTGGAAAGTCCGAGTTCAAAAAGCAAAACAAACTCCTTCACAAGAAAGCATGCCATGAAGTGGAATGGAACCAAGGGCAAGATACCTCAAAAAGGGAAAAGCCCAAACAATTTCAAGGTTCAAGTTTCAAACCCAAAGGAAATTTCATCAAGAAGGGGGCTCTTTTAAAAGGGAATCAACCCAAAGGGGATGCTAGTGGGAAGCCCAAAAGAGCATGTTTCAATTACAATGAAGTGGGACATTACTCCAAAGATTACCCCAAAGCCAAATTGGGGAATGGGTGTTCTAAGGTAATTGCCCTTACCACCAATCGAACCTAAGGTAAACGTAATTGCCTTATTTTCTTAAAAAGGAAGGTTTTTAAATGGGAGGTGTTATGTCTTTTGGACATAGGGGCTTCCCACAACTTCATAACTTGAGAAAATGCCAAAAGAATGGAGCTCCAATTGGAGGAGCTCAAGGCACCCATCAAGGTGCACTTTGTGGATTGGGTTCCCCATCCCACCACATTGCAAGCAAGAAACATGCCTTTTCAACTAAGGAATTGGAGAGGAAAGGTGGATTTGTTGGTTTCCATCTTAGGGGGAATGGAATGCAATCTGGGAATGGAATTCATCACTCATAACAATGTGCTCATAAAAAGGCACAATAGGCTAGTTAGAATCCCATCCAAAAATGGGATTGTTCGGGTGAAGGCACATGAAATGCCTAATGTGGGTGGATTGACCATCCAATCGATGTTAGAAAAAACTTTGGAAAAGGAATGCATGGGAGGTTATGGCATGTTATGTGTGATGCGTGTGTTAGACAAGTTTGAGCCAAAGGAAGTTACCAACTTGGTGAATCTTCCCAAGGGCGTTAAATGAGTGTTGGATGAATTCGCGAATGTGATGCCTGAAGAATTACTTGACGAATTGCCCTCGAAAAGATGAGTCGACCATGCAATCGAAGTGATGTCGGGAGTGGCACCTCCTGCTAAGGCCCCATATCAAATGAGTCATGAGGAGTTGAAAGAACTTAAGGTTCAACTTGAAGAACTCCTTGCAAAGAAATACATCAAACCTAACAAGTTGTCATATGGGGCACACATTTTCTTTATTCACAAAAAGGATAGGACGTTGAGGATGTGTGTGGATTATAAAGCCTTCAATAAGGTGACAATGAAGAATCGATACCCATTACCTCAAATTTATGATTTGTTTGATCGACTCTCAGGAGTTAAAGTGTTTAATAGGATTAACCTATGTTCAAAATATTACCAAATTCGAATTATAAAAAAAGAACGAAGAAAAGGCCGCTTGTCGCATAAGGTATGGCTCATACGAATTTTTAGTGATGCCTTTTGGACTCACCAATGCACCCGCCACATTTTGCACATTCATGAATGACATTTTCTAAGAGTGGCTTGATGATTTTGTGGTCATATACATAGACAACATTTTGGTCTATAGCAACTCTATGGAACAACATGTGGAAGATCTTCAAAAGGTGTTCCAAAGGTTGAAAGAAAACAAGTTATACATTAAGTACAAATGGTTAATAATTATTACAAATTTCTAGCAAAAATTTAGAACATACTTTTCATCCACTTTTTCCATATAAAAATTCTTCAAACTTTATGTTCAACTTTACAATAAACTCAATGAAGAGCTCTATGATTTCAAAATGCAATTTAAATAAGTTTTTAATATCTTTTTGAATGTGAATGTTGAAAAGAGACTGTTTTTGCAATTAAATTTTCAAAGGACTAGTTTCTTCATATACTTTATCATGCTTAGACTTGTGGGGAATGCCAAAGTAGGTGTTTCACATGAATCTATTGTTGAGGTGGCCCTTGTTTACAAACCGAAATCTATTACTTGGTGAATATTTTCATTACCTAATAATGTTACAAATTTGGATTAAAGGTGATATGAATGCGACTTGGGTATTGTTTGCACATATAAACATTTGGAGATGGAAAGACCATATAAGACATACAATGGTCAACATGGATGTGTACATTTATATGCAAGGTAAAGTTTTTAATTCACATGTATTGCATAGGTGATTGAAAGGGTGGCCAATGTCTCAAGTTAAGTAGGCAATGTAAGCTGCACTTGAAAGATTTTAATTTTAGATACTATTGATGAATTTGTTGAATACTAAAAGTTGATTATGTTTCCTATCCAATGCCAAAAATTAGTTTTTTTTTTGTTGCCATAGATTTTATAATTTGTTAGTTTTATGACAATTACCACATGTTGCTGGAAGTTTATGGTTTAATGGTGTACTTATAAGACATTGTGTATGCATATAGGCCCTACATGTGGTACTATAGTGTTGTCCAGGGTATGTGCAAGTTAGATGGTATATTGTGGTTTTCTTTAAACAAACTTGTTTAGGCCCATAGTTGTTGATTTATAAGGAAATTAAGGAATTGAAATAACCTAAAGTATTTTATGAACCATTCATGTAGGTGAATGGGGTGGATGGCCAATCACCAAATCAACAACTTATGTGTTCCATTCTTTAAAACTTATTAGATTTTAAGCATGGATCAATTTAAATGTGTGTTGAATTAGTTTTTCAATGTGGCAGATCAAACTTTATTATGTTGATTGTGATCCACTTGGCAGGTTTAAGAAGTTTCAATAGGTGCCCCAATTCACATAAAGCAAACCACAGTCCGAGATATGCATTGGGTTATTAGGTGCATATTTGGTTATGTTGTAGCAAGAGATATCATATATTGTTTTTCTTCCCAATTGCATGCTTTCAATTTAAGTGCATATGTATGGTGAATTCAATTATTGAACTATAAGTATGTTTTACATTGTTGTACAATTGATTGGGTCTTACATGGGTGGTGCAGGCCAAAACTTTGAAGAAACCAATTAGAGGAAAACCTCTAGCTCTTAGATCTCAAACCAATAAAATTGCATTACCACCAATGACAACAAATGTCGGTGATACACAAAAGGTGACATACTTTATCTTCAAACTTTCTATGGTATGTTTTGTTTTTTTCCTTTCATATCCATAAAATAGACAAAATGTTTATATATGATGTATCCATGTATATTATATTGAATTTTCTAATTCCAAATTTTGTAGTTTTGTATAGGTGACTCGGTGTTCCTAATGAGCAAAAGGCAAATTACAGGTAGTGGCATAGTGTATGGGGTACCAAAGAAAGATGTGTTTTGTGGGGATTAAATAAAGGTGGGCGTATATAAGGTGACAATAAAAAAAATAATATTGCCAAATACTCCTTTACCTTTTCCTAATCATCGTGATGACCCACCACAATTGTTTTTAGCACAAGTGATAAACCAATTTGCATTGTGGGGGGCTATGAACATGCACAAAACTAAGTTTTCTTCTCACATACTAGGGGCGATGTAGTGAGTTTGAAGACAACTATAGGACTACCTTTATGTCTACAATCCATGACAATGGAAGGAATTTTTATACATTTCAAGATTCCTTTCTTTCTTTGATATTTTAAAGACACTAGAAACTTTAATGACATTTCTTGCTTTCTTTTTCTTTCCATTTTTTGTGAGTAATGGAATTTGCAATATTAAAATATGTTATTCGGCATGGTTTTAGTAAATCTAATGCAAGTTGATGTAATTGAAAAATCTGCATTTTGGTGTATTACTTACAATTTGCAACTAATGAAATAATGATAAATATATCCAATCACATAAATTTCTATTAGTACCTTCACATGAAACTTATATGGTCGCATGTATGACTTATTGGAAAGCCACATGTAATAATAATATCCATATTAAATGGGATGTGATTCACTTAGTCACAAAACACACTCATATTAATGAATGAATATGCAACTACCACAATCACATACACCATTAATGTAAATGCCACATGTAATAAAAATATCCATGTAATATCCTTAAATATTGATGTGAGTCACATATATTTTGCCACGTGCCCATTGTAATTGCACCCTATTAGCCTAATTAATTTTAATTTTTTTCAAGTTGCCATGTGTCACAATCCTGCCTGTGGGCAAAACAAATCATGTAATTCCTTAACAATTTATATAATGCTACATGTCATCAAGTTTTAATATTTCAAATTTAATTTTGGGAAAAATGCCAATCTATTGCCATGTGTCATCATTAGATCCATTTTAATTAGTTTAAAAACCTTTAAAGTTGCATTTGCATTTAACATTTATGAGTCGACAATATTATGTCATCAAACAATTAAGGATTGTCCAAGTGGCATCACTACAATGAATCAAAATAACACGTGGCCACAAGTTTAGTTGAAAATAATAAAATCATAAAATTAGTTGCAATAAAAGTTTGTGACTATAGTTTGTGAGTTTAAATAATAGTTGAAAAGGTAATTGCAAATGTACATGACATGTAAATGTGGATAACACTCCATGTCAGCAGATGAGTAACCCCTATAGTCACAATAAGTTGTGATTACCATGGTGACTTAGTGACACATCATGTCATTTGTGATTGAAATTGTATTCCACTTGTCCAAGGCAATTACAAACAATATCAGTCGTAGGTGTCATTTGTGACTAAAATGTAGTGGTAAACGTATTAGTTAATTCTAGATTTTTTTCTAGTGTTTCATGAAAAAAAATGTTGAATTTGAGACTACTTCTCAAATACATAGTAATTGAACACATTGTTGCAGATTGTGTTATATTATGGAATGTGTTAAACTATCAAAAGAATGAGACTTGTGATGTTAATTGATTGCAAGATTGATGTGAAAGATTTGAGAAAGTGAAGGAGCAATGGGTAGGAATGGTGAGAGGGTTATACCCAAAAGCGATTTGATAAAACTCTTTGAGTTGCAAAATTTCACCCTTAAGCTGCTTTTTCCAAAGCCCTGTAATGAGTATGGAATTGGTTTTGAACAAAGGCTGAATGGCTAATTGCATGCTTAGATTGAATTTTTTTTTAAAAGCGAGCTTGATCGCACTTTGTCTTTTCAGTTTTCCTACTTTTCATCCCTTCAGAAACTCTAGTTCTAGATTCTTCCCCCAAACCTTAACTTCACTTCACTCATAAATTGAAAAACATTCTTGATGGAAAGCTTGATTACATTTTATCTTCTCAGTTTTCCTACCCTTGATCCCCTCCGAAGTTCCAAATCCTTGGTGCTTTGGATTCTTCCACCAAACCCTAACTTCACTTCACTCTTAAATTGAAAAAGCTTTTTGAAAGAGAGCTCGATCACACTTTGTCTTTTTAATTTTCTTGCCCTCGATCCCCTTTGAAGCTCTAGATCCTTGGTATTCTAAATTTTTCCCCAAAACCTTAATTTCACTTCACTCTTAGATTGAAAAAATTTATTGAAAGAAAACTTGATTCCATTCTATCTTTTTAATCTCCTACTCTTAATCCCTTGTGAAGCTCTAGATCCTTGGTGTTCTAAATTTTTCCCCAAAACCTTAATTTCAGTTCACTTTTAGATTGAAAAAACTTCTTGAAAGAGAACTTGATTCCATTCTGTCTTTTTAGTTCTCCTATTCTTGATCCCTTGTGAAGTTCCAGATCCAAATCCTTGGTGTCTTGGATTTTTTCCTAAAACCCTAATTTCATTCTTGGACTGAAAAAATTTCTTAAAGGAGAACCTGATGGTGCTATGTCTTTTTTCGGAAAAAAAACTAAGACTAGCACTTTGACCCAAAGCTACTAGCTACCTAAACCTCGCAAGAATGACTCACGAGACTTATGTCTAACGAATATGCCGCCCTTGGTAATTTATAATGACAAATGCTGAAAGTGGAATCTCCATTCCATAGTTAATGATGGATGAAATGGTATTGAAGTTTCGATACTAGATTGGATGTAAGTTATGCTAGATGGCAATGTTGTTGCTTGGTTTTTTTTTTTGGTTTATTGTTAAATCTTTACAGGATACTAATATTGTTGGTATAACAACTTTTGGTGTTTTTGTTTAGAGGTTTATGGTTTAGGGTGTAAGGCTTAGGATGTATGTTATAACATTTAGGGTTTACAATGTAGGGCATTGGATTTATGGTGTATCATTTAGGGTTAAAGATATAGTGTTTTAGAGGTAAGTTAGGGTATTTTTTGACATTGTATGGGATAGGGTAGATGTGGTATTTCATTTAGAGTTTGAGGTGTAAGGCATAATATTAGATTGTGTGGGATATATGTTAATATAACATAGGACTTTACATTCAAACATAAAGGGTTTTGAATGTACAACATATCATCTATAATGTTATTATGGTAGTTAGGGTGTAACCAAAAAGAGAGGGTCCTGAAAACATAGCACACTGATTGCCTTCAACGAACCCAGGCGTCCACGTTCTCTTGAAATGCTCACATACAATTCAGACCTTTAAAAACATAGCACACAATCCACCTACTAATTCTTTCAGACGAGCATCACAAGATCAAAGACCTGCAAGCATTTTCTTTCTACACAGCAGCTGAACAGGACTTTAATGGACTTATCTCCTGCCCTACACATTCACACAAATGCTAGAAAGGGAAATTCTCTTGTTGCATTACAGACTTTGTACATTCCCCGAAAGCACAAGCTTGCTCTCCATCTGAGTTGTTTAACAAAACTACAGATTCCTAGTACTCTCTAAGCTTTCTCTCTCTCTCTTTCTCTCTCCAATTCTTTTGTAGTAGCTTGACTGATTGTTAGGTGCAGTGGAAGGTTCAAAACATTTAGCCCAGCTACTCTTCTTTTCCAAGCTTCCTCTTTATTTTTCCATCAGGATTTTCTCCTCCTCTCCTCTCTCAGTCTATCTGGTAAAAGATCATCCTTTCTCCTCAGTGTTCTCTCTATTCTTTCTGGTCCAAAAACTGTTTTTTTTCCCACCGAGCTTCTTTTTCTCTCTAGAAATCTATCACACCCCACCCGTTCTCGAATTCCGTTCACTAAACTTTTCCATCAAGCCTCCTCCTCCCTTTCCACTTTTCGGCGCATCAATGCAGCTCCACTCTCCTTCATCATTCGCGCCGCCTTCATTCCTGCACACCCACACACAAAATGTCCCATGCACAGCCATGCAGCCGTCATGGAGAAAACATCCGTCGCCAAAATCAAGACGGCTAATTATACCAAAGCACACCCTCAATGCCCAGGTGTTTACACTGTGTGGAAACCCACTTTCGTGTTACAAGGGAACTCTAAGGGTTATTGGTTTAGGGTTTAGGGTTCACAATTTAAGGTTTAAGGTCTACAATCCAGTGTAACATTTCAATTGTACATTTAATTAACATTAATTTAATTTTAGGTGAAAGGTTTACTACTAGATAATATGTGCTTTAATAATTGAATTTGTATTGACACTAATTGAAATTACATGCAATTAGTTATAATATGCTATAATTTTGATAATATAAATTCCATTTAAATGGAATTAAGTATTAAAAAAATTGTTTACCGCCACAACATCAAAGTGAATCATTTAAATTACTAAGTTATCAAATTTTGCAATCAAATTTATAGATAAATGTGTTTTAGGGTTTGGGAAGAGGGATTTGAAGATGGTAATGAAATGGTGGAAAAATGAATTTTTATTGCTTGAAAAAACAAAACACGTACAATTAATCTATCTATGCTTGTGTTTTACTGCATTTTCATCCTATTTAATCACAAGTAAAAAGTAGAATCAATAAAAATAAGCCTACATTGTTTCCATGGATTTCTTCAACATGCATTGGTGAATATGCATTAGTCTTATCCAAAACATATTAAGTCATTAATTGGAGTTATAATTTCTTTTTAATTTTTTAATTACATTTCACTTGGATAGGAAACTAAAACAAATTAAATGGATAAGGATTTAAAATTAGTTTGAAAATTGGTGCACATAGTATTATGCTTTCAATTTCATAATATCCCAATAAACCCTTTCATTCACTCCTCACCGCTTTCAATTTCAAAACTATGCAAATTTTATCAAATTTAGCAAAATAACTATTATAATTAACATTTGTTTTAATATTTGGTATGGAATATTTTCATATCTAATCCTTGGACCTTAATAATATTATAAAAATATTCCATTATTAAGGATCAAATAAATGGGGCATGTCTTAATTTTGAGAAATATTTTCCAAAAGTTTGGTTATTTTCTTGGCCATGTGATTATTCTCATGGCACGGATCAAGAACCTATTAAAAGTTTTTTTTGGATTATTCCTATGACCACACTAAACCTTTTGTGAATATAATTATTCTTTTTAATTTTTGAATAAATAAAATAAAACTTTCATATCTTAAACCTTCATTTGGTTTAAGCATTTATATTACAATTTTTCTTCCAATATATCATAATTTTACTAATTATTAACTTTTAATGTACATGTATGAATCCATGTAATTTATCCACATAAAATATTTATTAATGGATCATAAATTAAATATATTTACATATATTAAATTTTTTATATCAATCATATTAAATATGAGGTATGATTCAATCTAAATAATTTATTTCAGTCTATAATATTTAATTTAATCACATTGAATATTTAAAATGGATTATATATCAATTACATTATTTAAGATATTAAAGGTTTTTATGTTACTTATAGGTATAATA
>Ga0209611_10011044_pt1 | contig 13135 bp, 8 predicted proteins | sample S1TSphgellanicum_3_FD_187693 | JGI IMG/M metagenome (GOLD analysis project Ga0209611, IMG submission 187693) | Host-associated microbial communities from peat moss isolated from Minnesota, USA - S1T2_Fc - Sphagnum magellanicum MG (SPAdes) (version 2) | ecosystem: Host-associated > Plants > Peat... | reverse complement strand
TGAATGTACAAATTGCAACTATCCATAGTTACAATGATTTATATAGAAAATTACAAATAATTTAATAGAATATCACAATTGTACAAGAAACAAACGAGAGTCAACAAATGGAGATCAATGTTTTAATAGCTTACACATAAAAACATAAAAGAGCCAAGATCCTAAAGTGATGCCTTTATGTGTGATTTTGGGCATCAAGTTATCTGTTTTATTTGTCCCCCTTTCTAAGTATACAAAAGCATGGATGGCACTTTGATGCTATATAGTAAATAGTATATAAGTACACAAAATCATATGGCATGGTATATTTATACCCAATGAGTTGAGGACAAAATGCAACTTTTACATACACATATATACACTCTTGGGCCACTAGCATTATCAACCCATTCACTTTGTTCACACAAGTTGTGTACTTTTTGCAGGAGAAGAAGAAGAAGAATGGCCCTATCTATGCAGAGGAGAAGTTACTACTAAGTATGGCACACAAAACAGACCTGGTTCCATACCCTGCAAAACAGATCAAATTTTGAAGGATCCACAGAGCCTCTGACAGCATCACTTCCTGACATGTACCACCACCCAAGCAGATAAGTGTTTTTGCACCTTTCCACCATGTGAAAGTTGAGACCTCCTTTCAACACTTGATAATTTCATATATACTAGTGTGGCATGTGCCGTTGGCTCAAGTGTGAACCCATTACAAAATCGGGAAACTCAACATGTAAACATTGTTTTGCAATGCATGCATCGATTTTTTGAACAGCCAAATGTGAAAGGTAAGCCTTCAAGTGTTACCACATTCTCAACTGACTTCAAAGCTCAATATCTCCCCCACATTCTGAATCCAAATCTGACCAAATAAATTCCATTAAATCCTGCTCATCAAGATCTTTTCAAGAACACCAAAGGCACATTCCAATTCCTTCGAAATTTTCAGCTACGATTTAATTTAATTTAATTTTGAGTGAAGAATTCATTCAATATTCAAGAACTTTGGCACCGCAACTCTAAACGCCATATAACCAAGCCCATGCACCCTTTCTTGTCGAGAGCTTTCCAAAGACACCAAGAACATGATCTGAAGCATCCTGGTTTGGTGGATCTCATCACTACAAAACAAAACAAACTACCTTCCTTCATAGATAGATTAATCAAGTTGTTGGCCTTGCCTACCCAGGCAAGGATATTGTGTTGAGATTCCTTATAGAGTTATAGTAGCTTAAGGGATTTTGGCCTCTAGATAATAGGTCTATTTTTATATGAGAATTTTTGAAAGATGATATTTTGGCCTGTGTTGAAACTTGAGATTAGTTATAGAGTTATAGTATCTTGAACAATTTTGGTTTCTTTTAGAGGATTTTTTTGAAGATTATATTTTTGGATGGTGAAATTTTTGAGTTTCTGTAATTCTGCTTGTGCATTAAGATACTTTTCAAGGTAAATGCCAAGGACACAGTGCGACACACCCCTTGTTCATACTTGAATCCAAGGTGGTAAACTCTATATAATGAAAATAATGGTGTCTGTCTGTCTGTGCTGGGCAGTTCCTTACTTTCATGGAAAACCTCCAGTTCCAGTTCTAGTCCAAAGCCTATATATTATTGTTGGGCAGTTCTCTCTACTTTAATGAAAAACCTCTGGTTCCAGTTCTAAAAATGTGAGTTAAAATCATCTTGGTTCTGGTTTCAAACATAAGTGGAACTGGGAGCAATCCAGAACTGAGTCTGGTTCTTTAAAAAAATAATTCTTCTTCTGGTTCTAGTCCTGAATATCAGACAGGTTCCAGTCTGGTTCTTACTAACCCAAACTGGAGCTGGCAGCTAACTGTTGATTAACCCTGGTTCTAGTCCCTGGTTTGTTCCATAGACATGTCTTTCAGTTCCAGTTCCAATTTCTGTTTCAACACATTAACAGAATCAAGTCAGATCCTGTTCCAGTTTGGGTTTTACTAACCAAAAACCTAAAGTGGTTGGTTATCCACCCAACAATATTTAGGGTTTAAGCTTTCCAGGCACCTCTAAATGCCAGAATTGGGCAGTTAGTGCAGATTCAGTCCTACCACCCATACCTATAACTTTATAACTTACACTAGGGAATGCATCATTGGGGATGCATTTTGCCTTGTTGTTCATCAATAAGCTCAGGCTACTAGTTTCTTCATCCTATTGATTTGATAGGGGGTAGAATGCAACCCCTTATGGTGGATTCCCTTAGGGTTTAGGTTTAGGGTTTAATGGAACAACCCTAAGCCCCCTTGTAATTTTGGTTTCCTAGTCACCCACTTGTAAAGGTTTTTCCCAATGTTGTCCACTTCTTGATTTCCAAAGGAACCTTTCTACCTCCCACCCCCCCCTTTTTTTTAGGTTTTTGATTGAACCTTTAATTGGGTTTTGAGATTGGTTATTTGGATTTTCTAAGATCTCCAGTTTTCATCAATTTCAAAAGGATTTTAGAACTGATCTGGTTTAACAATAGGTTATTTCATTTTCATTGCACATGAAGTCTAATTATTATTTTTGATTGCAATGTTAGTTTGTTCAACTAGTATACACAATTCAAAATAAAGATTATATAATAAAGATTATGTAAAACAAATCAAATGAAATAACTTGCATAAAAATGTAAGATCAAGCTTTTTTTATATATAATAAAGTTATATTCATCTACTCAGAGAACCCCGGGTTCAAGTTTTAATTCAATTTAAAAAAGAGATAGGTTGTTCCGTTAGGTTCCAATGGCAGTTTAGAGACCTAAAACTTAACCTATAACCTAGACTTGAACCAGAGTGAAACAGCACCCATGAGCACACCCTGAAGGATGGATGATAAATGGTCAGAAAACAATTTTCTGTTGGGTTCTAGTTCCCTAGCTAACTATTGTGGTCAGCCCAGTTGCCTTTTTTACTACCTACCTGATAACAACCTGCAAGCAGCTTGTTGTTAGTAGGTAGGTAGTGAAAGCAGCCCTTGCCTATGTAGAAACCATCTTATAAACCAACAAAAACATTTGCAAATTTTGGGGAGATATTGTTTTTCTAGGGTAAATTTGGTAATTTTTTGGAAGAATTCACCAAATTTTTTATATGAAAAAATTGAAAAGAAAAATCCCAGATGATGTCAATAGAGAAGGATTAAACCCACGATGAGGTCATGGTTACAACCATTAATCCCTGGCACAAATCTTAACAAGAGATCCTTTGAGAAAAGTAAAACTCCCTTGATCATGTGTGGGGCTGAGCTGAAATTGTTTAATTAGATGATGGAGTGAGAGTGAGTGGGGGAGAACTGACATTACCTTCCAAGCTCTCTAATGACAGAGCTCCTTTGCTTTTGAGTTAATTTGGAGACACTCAAATCACACTAATCCTGCACCACAATTGGACTATGTATGAATTGAAACAGCCATCATCATCATGTCAGTAGTGATTGTGCTAACTTATTATTTACAACTTGAGGTCCTTTCTCTTTCTTCTCCCATCCTTTTTCCTTCCAAGTGTTAATGGTTCCTCTTTGTACTTAAGTTTGTCAGGTTTACAGTATGCCAATCACTGAAGCAACACTTCTTTCCTTCCACAAACAAGGAACAAAAAACAACAAACTATTGTTTTTGAAAATTAAAAAAAAAAATTTATGATAAGCAAAGAAATGTAAAATCTTATTGGAAAACAGCCTCTATTTATTAGTTGTAATCTTGAAGCTTTCTGGGGGGACTGTATATAAATCCAGTTGCACCCAAATTGGGTACTCTGTTGTTTTTGACATTTGTGTCGGTAGTCAGTTTTTTGGAAACTTTGAGCCCATGCTTTCACATGGCTTTGTTTATAAGGCTGGAGGAGCTTAGAAAATGTTTACTTGGGGTTGTGTGCCAAGCAGCTCAAAAACTCAGCACAGGCTCAGATGAGAGAGAGAGAAGCTATTGCCTGCCCAGAAATAGTAGTAAACAAGAGCCTCTTTATCTTGCAACTACTACTACTACTGCCACTTTTGGGAACCAAATGGCTCAGGCTTAGATCATCATACTTAATGTGACTGAGGTGCAACTGTTAACTTTAGTACGAATAATCAACTGGCCCATTACAGATCTCATCTTGGCCATGGTTTGTTGGCCTTGCCTACCAAGGCAAGGATATTGTGTTTAGATTCATTACAGAGTATTATAGTAGCTTAAGGGATTTTGGCCCCTACTAGGTAATAATAATAATAGGTCTATTTTTATATGAGGATTTTTTGAAAGATAATAATATTTTGGCTTGTGTTGAAACTTGAGATTAGTTATAATAGAGTTATAATAATATCTTGAAGGATTTTGGTTTCTTTTAGAGGATTTTTTTGGAGATTATATTTTTGCATGGTGAAATATTTGAATTTTGATAATTCTTCTTTTTCTTTAAGAATTATTTTTAATTTTTTTTAAATCTAAGATACTTTTACATGTAAATGGCAAGTGTGACACACCCCTTGTTTCTTTTTTCCCTCCAATTTTGTGATGTAGGCTGGGCCAACATGGGCATTCATCCACAAGAGGAATTAGCCAAATTTGCCTGCAGTAAGGAAAGTACACACATTTAAGAATTCTGCTATATTTTTATGACTTGATGGAACCTATTGTCTAAACATGACAGTTTCAAAAAAAATTAAAAATCCTTGAAAATAATCTGACAACTTTGTCAGATTATTTTCACAAAAATCCTTTGTGTGGTTCTTGCTGGATTTTTTTGGGGTTTTTTTTTTGTCATGAATTCAAGACAATTAGCCTCAAAAAACACACACACACACACACCCCAATCTTTCAAGTTGAGAGGGCTGTTAACCCTAGCTTATGCAATTGTTCTTCAACATAATTCATTACTCATAGGTAGTGTTACAAGTTTCAGCAGTGTTGGGTGAATATCACTATTTCCCAGGTATCCATTGGAGGTGATCATGGCAAGATATTCACCTGGGTGAAAGAACTGGCCGTGAAGTTCATACGAGGGTTTCTTTTTATACTTTTAATTTGTAGCACAAGTGGCAAGGGGGATGTGTGAAGTAGTGCCTGTATGGCTAGTTCCTAAAAAATTTAGTGTAATGTGTGTAGTCAAAATGTCAACAAAAGAAGTGAGAATTTGGTGAAAAGTTTTGAAATGCAAAGGTAACTTGTGACTCCTATTTGCACAACTTAGTAGGCTCCAAGTATGTAAAGGTGTTCAATTTTCAGGTTTCTAACATACAATTATGTTATGAAATTAGGCTAGCAATATTTCCAAGTAGAACAAACTAATTACTAACAATGAACACCTTGTAAAGGATTTGAACCCTAATCACAAGGCCTTATTCATTCCAACACAAGATACCCATAGCAAATGACAAATTAGTAAAAACATCTTATCAAACTTTGAAAACATGATTGTAACTAGCTGTTATAGTTGCATGATGACTTGCTTTACGTCCAAGCTGCATTTGTCAACAAACCTAATGAACAAAAATAGTGCAAAAAATGTTGTACTTTGTAAATAACATGAAAGCCTACCATGTGCATGCAATAGAACATGTTGGAAAAAACTTACATGTCACGACAAAAACTTTAAATTGGCATTGTACTAGCATAATGCATCAACTTACAAGTTATAACATCAAAAACAACTATAGCTAAAATATCATTAATTATGTGTTAACTCCTACTTTGACCTTGTTTCCATCATTCCAATCTATAATAGCAACTTGGAAATGGAAAAAGTCTTTAGTGAAGAAATCTTGTGTGAACATGCATCTAACAAAGTTCAAATGCTTTGCCAATTGATTTTAAAACTTGGATTTCAGAAGTGGAGAATGTTCTTTCATTTTCAACTTCACCAATGATTTGCACAATGGCCAATTTAATAAGTCTCACGAACTTAGAGAGTTGAACAATGTCAAGCAAACTGCTAATAATTCCATGTTTTCATTTTTAAATTCTTCCATGCCCTTAGAAGCTTGCATATTCATAATCAATTTGAAAAGGGAGGTATGTAGATCCAAATTATATTTTGAAAATGGTTTAGAAACCCATGAACTAGATTACCAAGTTGCTTGGGGTACAATGATATTGTTTGATCCATTTGCAAAGGTTGAGTCATAATCTAATTGCAACAATTATTGTGGGTAACACAACCCCAAGTGCATTCATAAGTTCATGATTTGGAAACATGTGCTCCAACTTAGTGACCAACAAATCACATGTAACACTAGTTCATTGGGTTTTTATAGCTCGTATAACTACTTGAAAGTCATCCCAAATAACTATAGAATGGACCCTAGTTAAGGGATCAACAAAATGGACCATATGACATTATCCCACAATGTAGAAAGCCAAGCATTTTGTGCCATCATTCAAGTCAATCACTCAATCTTAAATAATTATACAATAAGTGTTTGCAAGCACATGTATGAACTCAAGAAAGTTTTAAACTTGGAAAAAGATGTTCAAATCAAGGATGTCCATTTTGTACAAATGTCCTTAGTAGATTTTGACCCATGTTATGTAATTACATAGAAAGACATTTATGCCTTAAGCAAAGTTCATCAAACCATTCATAGATTCCAACATAAGCAAAATACATGGTAAGCCCAAAATCATGTCAATGTTAGACATATTTAGCAAATTGGCCTTGGTTGATTCCATAGAACCATTGTTAATTGCCATCTTTGCAATCATAGTTTTGTACCATTTCCCAACATGTTTCAAAGGCGGCAACATGTTGATCCACCTTGTCTTCACAATCCAAAAGACTTTCAAACCTTCTATTTCCACAATTTCAACAAGTTTTTGGAATTTTAGACATGTGTTCAAGGGAACTAGAGAAGTACATGTCAAATAATTCAAGGATGTCTTCCAACTTGGAAACCATAGGCATTCCAAACAAGCTTTTCATCATAAGGTTCATTTTGTGTGGCATACAAGGTAAATGCATACTATGATGGACCAAAAAATGACCCAAAAAAGTCCATTTCTAAATTGTTTTTGGTGTTGTCATCACATTTAAAATGAGTTTTCCGATTACAAATTAAGTTTTTGCAAGAACTACGTGTTATACATTTTTTCTACTACATTGTTAAACACATTCAATGAAAACACTTGAATCAAACTCAAAAAATACATATTGAAAAGCACTTGTGAATTTTGACCTTCCAAAAAAATACTCAAATACCCACTTTCATTAATAATGACATTCTTAATAAGAATTTTAGTCTCCATTTTGACCATATGATTTGTGACAAAGTACTATCAGACAAATAATTTAATAACCCAAGATCTATGAGTCCATTTACATTTATTTAAGGACCAAGTAAGGATTGTGATTAAATTTAAGACACAAGTTTTAAAGTGCCCCCTAAACCAAAAAATGAACATATGGTTTTTCTTTTTTAATATGTTATTTCTATGATAATATAGATCATATATGTGAGTCCTTTTTTTCAAAATAAAAAAAAATCCTAACTTAAGAAACATCATGTGGTTAGAAGGTCAAGAATTTTTATACTGTGACACAAGAAAAGGGACACCATAGTGTACATTTACCTTGCAAAGGATTTTGATGAGGTAAGGTGTTTGCTTAATTTTCATTAAAACAATAACTTTAAAATTAACCCTTTGAAATGTGGGAGGTGCAATTAACTCCAAAACACATAAGTTCCTAGGCAACTTGATTTTTAGAAAAGTGACCAAACTTCATTAGAAAAGAAAATTTTATTACTTTAATGTTAACAACAAACCCACCTTCAAGAAGTCTCTCAAGCCTGAATAGAATAGGCACCCATCTCCAACCTACCATATGAATTGAAATCCAATTCAAATTATCAATTACTGTCACTTTGTCTACTAAAATTGATAGAAAGCTTGAAGCCAAAATTGTTTCCTTAGGGACACTCAACACTACATTATGTATGTTTTTAACAATTTGCCAACTTGCACAATTATCCCATCACTTAGACAACTAATTAAACACTTTGAAGAAGGAAAAAATAGATTGCATTTGTTCATATTCAATCATGGGACTACTTTGATAAATAAATGAAACATTAATGAAAATTGAACAAGTCTTTTATTTCTTTCTTTCACAACTCCTTCAACTACTTGTTGGGGGCAATCATAATACAATAAGCCAAAAGGGTGTTGGACCATGCAAATGAAAATAATCAAAATTTAATTTTTTTTTATGTTTTTCCATTTAAAACAATGGCAATCATGGTAAGTTTGTTACTTGTTCATTCATACAAATGTCAGGGAATTCAAACCAAAAGTTCATTTGATAAAATTTGAGATTTAGTTTTTCATTTAAAACATTTGAAAATGAACATAACCTATTACATTAAAAGGAGTAGATTTTGCTAAAGATTACCGAAATGACTCATATAATATAAAAAAATTGATAGGAAAAAAATTAAGAGGATAAAAACCTATTACCCACATTCAAAAAACACTCATACTTTTAAAAATGTGGAACTTTTAAAAAAACTTTTCAAAATTGATCCAAATCTTTTTAAGTTCAAAAGTCCTTTATCACATATAAATGAGGTATAATGTACATGAAGTGTTTAAAAAAATTATAGCTTATTATATAAGAAAATAGACAAAATGTAGAAAATGATTTGAAATTGTTATCATTTTAATAGATGCAACACAAAATATACAAGGAATTTACACACTTTCAAAGCTTCATATTTATTCAAAAATGATAAACAAAAAACCATGTCATATTTTGGGATAGTTACTATAAACATTTTTTATAATAGTTTGCAAAAGATTTTGCCCAAAAATTCATTCATGTAAAAAACTTATTTTGGGGCAAAAAACATGTAATCCTTGTTTAAAGGAACATTGTTGATTCATTATATCTTGTTCGCACCTTGTTGTACTACATATTGTTTTGCCATTGCCACATATAAAGACTCATTGAACACATGTTGATTTGTTTTCAAAATGTTGTGTTTTCCCACAACCACACCCCACCATTGTAATGACATTTCATTAGCATTTTTCCACAATGAATCCAATTTTGGAATAAAAAGTTTCTCACACCCTTTAATTATTGTGCAAATTCTTTGTCATTTGATTAAATGTTAAGGGAGTGAAATCATGGTCAAAGGAGCCAAGGGTGCCAAGGTAAAACTACTTTTCCAAGGACTTCACATGACATGTGTCATTTCTGTGTTGGTTTATAACTTAAAATTTTGTATTTTAGATACCCCATTTAACATTGCATTTTAAATATAAGCATATTTTGACAACAAATTAATTTTATATCATGTATATTATGCATTCATGCCCTCTATCATATATATATGAGCAACTTTTGTCAAAGCCACATTTTGAAAATCCATAACTTTCAAGGTCAAAAGCATTTTTGGGGTCATGATTTGCTTGACTGTCTTAAAAATGATAAAGGTATTGTAATCTTTTGGTATTTTAAAATACCACAACATTTTAAGACATTTCCACCAACCTTCCCACCTATACATACAAATTGCATAATTTCTATGTGTTAAGCTCTTAAAACATTCAACCCACATGATTTGTGACAATTTTCTACCCACTCTATGATCAAATTTATAAAACAATTTGGTATTTGGTGAAAAGAAGTCATATTTTCTGGGAATTTTGAAAGTCTAGGAACCATCTGTAAACCATATGACTACAACTTTAAAAAGACCGATTTTAAATATAAAAGAAGATAGGGCACTAAAATAGATCATGTTAAATACATTAAGAGGTGATTTTTTTCCATTCACACAAAATCAAAGTATTTTGTTACATGGACAACAAATTGTTAATTTTTAGCACACTCCTAACATTCTAAAGGTTCATCAATATATGTAATTGGGCCAATAAGGTATTCAAAAGATGCATTATATATATATATATCAACTTACTATAGTTTTTTCTTATACAAATGGTTATACTATAATAATATTACATGTGTAAGAAGTATTTGCTCTACGGGACAAATATTTTGGTATCTATACAATACCACCAAAATACCATTTATATTCATATCCATGGAAATATTTCCACATTTTTGTGATGTGTTTATTCAATACTACAAGATTATAATTTTACATTTTATTATCACACAATTAACATTCTGTTAAATGGTATTTTGTACCAAAAACTACAAAGGATTGTATTTTTGAGACACTCAAGCAAACTGACACCTTTTGAGCCAAATGTGCTCAAATGGGTTATGAAAAAAAAAATCATTAATTGAAGTTTTTTTTTCCTTTTTAATTATCAATGTTAAAATCCTCTCCAATTTTCAGAAGGAGTGGTGCACATTTGGTAGAGAAAAAGGACACTTGAAAAAATAAGGATTGTCCACTCTTCAGGTTTGAGTGCTTTGAACACACAAAAACATTTTTTATTTGTGTCAACCTTTGAGCACATAAAGTTTGCAATTAATGGAAAACAATCCAAAATTTTTATGACAATTCAAACTATTATGTTTCCCTTGTGATTTTTCAAACAAACAAAAATGTAGTTTTAAGGAGTGTCCACTCACTTGGGTGGCTTCTTTGATTGTGGTTTTATACAAGGGGATAAGATGATAAGTTGAACATCAACAAAGAATAATTTAGTTATTAATTAATGAATTATTTTTTTTGAATTGAGGTTTTGGCAGGAATTTTTGGAACATCTTCTTTCACCCATTATTTGTGGGTATTATTTTCTAAAATATAAATTTGGATGGATTGAAAAGATATCTATGTATGTTTATTTGTTTTTTGGATCTTGGATGCAAGTTTTGAAAGTTTTATTGAAAAATTGTTATAAATTGTAATATTATTTGTACAATTCAAACTATAACAATCAGTACTTTCAAGAATAATATTTGTTTGTATAGTATCTAAGTGTACAATCAATTTATATGTAAATATGTAGTTGTAGGAACTTTTGCAAATCTGTTAGAGAATTTGACCAATAATTAAGAATTATTACTTACCATTCACCTTCCCATTGGCACGCACAATAGATTTTCACAAGCATGTAGTTTAATAGCCCAAGTTTCTTGGATTTGATAATTCATTTCATAAACCTTCTATTTGTTTTTTATTTCCTTTTTTGTTAGCTTATGTTTGGGCTAGATCAAGGATCATATAGTCAATTTCATTCTGTTTAGAACTAACATTGGGAGTGAGAATGACATGAACACAATTTTTAAGAAAAAAGTACCTGAGTTCCTTGGGAAGTTTTATAGGCACCATAGACAAAAATGAATTGCTTGCAAGATAAAAATAAATAATAAGTTGGAAACTATAATTATTTACCAAGGTCGAGTAAAAAAAAAGTATAGGTGAAAAAAATTAAATTAGTTTTAGTGGGACATCAAAATTGTCAAAATAATAATTACAATAAATATTTTATCTTATATAAGTTCAAATGAAAAAACCTTGTTTAATTCCAAACTGATATTATCTAAGAGAAATTATGTGCCAAACCACTTTGGTAGTCATAGAGCTATTAGATTTATAAATAGAGAAAAATAAAACTAATATAGGTAGATTTTCAAGGGGTGGGCCTTATAATCGTTAACTAACCTAAATAGGAACCTATTAAAACAAACAACATTTAATTTGGATGTATTATAAAGAAGTTTTGCCCTTGAAAATGATTACATGAAGAATTATTGTTAGGGGCTAGGATAGCTTTATAATAATTTCGATGGACATTGTAAAACACAATCTACTACTATAAAAAGGCATAAAACAATGTTGATTAAAACTTGTGAAAACACACAAGAATAAACCAAATATGCTTATTGCATTAATAATTGAACACACAATTAGAACTTGATGGCAAAATGCAAAATACAACCAACAAGGTACTATAAGGGGATAATTGAGAGAACTTTCATGCCAATCCCAAAACCCAAAAACAAGCCATAATTTCAAGTAGAAACTATATACAAGTATTCATTGAACTACTATAGCAATCCTCTCCCCTAGACCATCAACTTTTCCTCACACTCCCTCCAAACACACACACCTTTTTTTAGGCATTTTGAATCAACCTTTCAAATAGGTGAGCTAATCTTGTGTACTTCCTACCCAAGTGGCCACCATAACAAGTTTAAATCCATCAATTTTAACATTGATTTTTTTACCCCATTGATTTTCCTACTAGCTCCTGCACTTATGGCCCAACAGTTCCTCAATTAAAGAAGGTAGTTGGGCAAGTCAACTAACCACCTAACGTTTTTTAAAAATTGTGAAGGTTAAAAATCAATTAAACCTCTAGCTAAAATAATGGATTAGTTAGTGGGTTTACTTGATTGTGCCTACCTACCATCAATAATTAAGGATTATTACATAGTTGTAAAAAATAAATATTAGTCAAGGGTTTGGTGATTCTACCTTTAACACAAGTTGTAGGTGCACAACAAACTACAAGTGCACAAATTGTAAGCATAGGTGATAAGCTATAAATGTATAAATTGCAAGAACACAAGTTATAGGCATAGTGCACAAGTTGCAAGCACATAGTAAGCTATAATCATAGGTGGCCAACAACAAGTTGCAAGTGTAAAAGTGAACAACAAGGTTAGATGCACAAGTGATGATGACAACCATATTTGACAAGCAACCTCCACTAAACTCTAAACTTGAACTTGATCATGTGTAAAAAATTGACAAAAAAAAGATTTGTTGCATGACTTTTGCTAAATTCTAAAATTCCCTAAATTCAATCGAAAAATTGACAAAAAATAGCTTGAATTTTTATGCTTATCAAATGTATGAAAATGAATTGGTTGTTGCGATTGTAGGTGACAAACAACAAAGGTGAGAATAACCAATAGGGAAATCATTAACTAGTGATAGTAGGCATTATTGTCGCGTTCCCAAGTTCCTCGTAGACCCACTTGAGGGTCCAAGTATGCGGCAATGCGGAAGGAGTTGGAACTTGGAGCATGATCCCGACTTCCAGCACTAGAGGGGGTGAGAGGGGCGTGCTAGAAGTCGCGAGAAAGATTAGGAAGAATTGACAAGCTTACTCCTTCACATGGGCTTGCATGAAACCACACAAAGTGGTTAGAACTCATTCTGGATCCCTTTGGTGTTGGGACAAGCCACGGGCAACACGGACACACAAGACTCACCACGGCCCGGACCTTGGGGGAAGC
>Ga0209611_10011043_pt1 | contig 13135 bp, 8 predicted proteins | sample S1TSphgellanicum_3_FD_187693 | JGI IMG/M metagenome (GOLD analysis project Ga0209611, IMG submission 187693) | Host-associated microbial communities from peat moss isolated from Minnesota, USA - S1T2_Fc - Sphagnum magellanicum MG (SPAdes) (version 2) | ecosystem: Host-associated > Plants > Peat... | reverse complement strand
CAAAGGTGGAGTTAAGTGGGGTATTTTTTTTAAAAAATTTGTTGGTTTGGGTTGGTAGTCCAATGGAGAAGCTATCTTCCCAAGGGAGTTCCTAGAAGATGATGTCTAACATGGATACCAAACCCATGTAGCTTAGTACAATAAACCCCCTTTCAAATTACGCCCTTGGTGCCCCCCTTTTTTTTCTGTGACACTAATGAATTGTCATTTAAACATGTATAGTCACATTTTGTATAAACCCTTAAGAGATTGTGATTATAGGCACAAAAACAAATCTTACGAAACAACTGATTTTTGTTAAAATAAAGGTGTCAATTATTTAAATTTTTTATTTGGCTTATTCTAAGCTCTACTATGCAGTATTAGACTTGAAGAAGGTTATGATTTCTACTTGTTTTAATGTAATGATTTACATTAAGTTTGAGCTTTTTAACTATTAGGTTGTGTATTTTTCAACTAGATTTTTTTAATTAAGATTTTCTTTTTTCTTGGTAAATTCACATTCAATCAAAGACCTACTTAAGGTACCCACCCATCTACCTACCAAACTAGTTTGACCTTGAGTTGAGGAGGTTTTTTTCAGTTTTGTCACCTATCTTTATGTAGTTCAAAGCTAACAATTCCAATTTTGGGTCTTGCCACTAGTTTTCACTAAACTAGCCATGTAGGTTCTTATGTAGACCCACATTACAAGTATTTTTTTGTAAAGTTATTCTCAAAACTAACACTTGATTACAATCCTATTTAACTCATTATTTATTATTTCTTGCCACATTTTTGAGTATTTTAAAATTAGCCTAATTGAGGATGAATAGAAGACCAATTCGAACTTTACAGGAATTGAAGGCTATTGTAGTTAGGTGTAGAGATCACAAGTATTTAGAAGTTCTAGGGCAATTGATTGTCTTAGGTGTAAGGTTTATAATTTTGTGTTTGAAAACTTTAGTTTTAGGGTTTTGTTTTAGTTAAAGGTTAACTTTCAATTCTTATTATTTTGAGTTTGGGTTTTACGGGTTATTTTTCAATTATTTTTTTAGGGATTCTGTTTTAAGGTTTATATTTTAAGCTAGGGTTTAATGTTTAAATTGAACTGGTTAGTTTGAAAGGTTAAGGTTTAGGGTTTACATTTTAAGATTAAGGTTTTGAAGTTTTGGGGTTTTGGGGTTATATAATTTTGAAAGTATTTCAAATCTTTTTTAAAATGAAAAATTCATAAAAAATACTAGTTACAATTGTTTTTAAATGCTTTTATTACTTTATACTCATTAAATTCATTTCAAATTGTTTTATACATTATTCCCCTAAAAAGATATTCGAAACTTCATGATGTAAACATATTAAAAACTTGTAACATTAGTATAATTTTTGACACTAAAACATGGAAAAAACAAACACTTGTTACACTTGCTTTGACTCCCATTAATGTGATTGCATTAGTGACATTTTATCTTCTAGCAGATTGGTGCAACATTTTACCTTGGTCTAGGAGCCACACCCACCACAATAAGAGTTTAAATTTCAAATTCACCACTTATGTTCCAACATGAAGTTTAAGGTGCCTTGGGCTGTATTTGATCACAAAGGAAGTTTTGTTAAATTTATATTGTTTAAAGCAGTTTTTTCTACTAGTTTTTAAATTATTTTGATAGTTTTGACAAAACTTGTCATCATTAAAGCTAAATCAGTTATGGGATCAATTCTACTCACGTTAAATCTCTTGTGGGATGATGGCCATGCATGTTACATTTACAAAAATGAAAAAAACATTGTAGGTACAATATTTAAAGGTTTCAAACCTTTTGCCAATGTGGGGCCTTAACACATTTCCTACAACCTCCTACATTTCAATTTTTCATTATATGCATTCTTGATTATGTGGGATTCATCCATCCTTACGTATAAAACCCTAGTAGAGAATCAAGTTTCTTGATAAAAAATTTTAGTAAAAAAAGAGACCCCATTTAAATGGCCATAAAAAAACCCTTTCATCACTTTGGACAAGTTGATTTTAACATGTCCATTGTGACTAGGTGGTCTTTAAATAATTTATTTAATAATTTAATAATTTATTTTTAAATTTATTTTCAAAAATAAAACTATAGTGTAGGTAGATAGGTACTAAATAAGTGTAAGTAGGTCAAGAAAGGTAGGTAGCTAGGTTGAAAAAGGAAGTATCTAGGTACTAGACATAGCCTAACTACCCAACTGAACCCACTTAGCCTAGTTACTCAACCAAGCCTACATAGCCTAGCTACCCAATCAAACCTATATAGCCTAGCTACCCAACCTAACATACCTAGCATAACCCCTTCAACATGAAGATAGGTCGTAAATATTAAAAACAAAACCTTATAATAGGCAAGAAAATTATTAGGAAATGCAATAGAAAGGCAAATTGGCAAGTAGTATGCAAATCGGTAGACCTACAAACCAGCTATGTGGGTAACCAATAATAATTGATAGTTGACAAATGTTTTTGACAGTTTCAGAGGTCAAATCAACTTCAATTGAAATGATAAATACAACGTTGGAAAGCTCTTTCCAAGGGCTATAAAATGAGTCCATAAAATGTTCAAATGAAACTTTGTTTGAGGAAGTTATGAGTTTCAAAAACTTTCAACCTCCAAATAACCGACATGACAATTAGTTATAATTGCTTAACTAAAGCTAAAGATGGTGAGAGTTGAAAAGGGCATTGTAAGACAAGAAAGGGAGGAATTAAAAGAGAGCAATTTGGGAAGAGAAAGAGGAATGTGATTAAGGTTGGAGTTTTGAAATTATGGGAGAGAAATGAAAAAATGTTAAACAATTTGACAGTGGTGAGGTTTTAAGTTGTTTGGTTCTAAGGCAAAGGAGGAGAGTATTAGTCAACTAAAAAGTGAAGTCATTCATTGGAACATGAAGACATGGAAATTGATGTGAACATAGATTATTTTATTATAATCATTTTGGTGTAATAAATGATAGAACATTCATGCATGTATGTAAGGTGTGTTTGTATGTTTATGTGTGCATGCACAATATTATTTCTTGTATTTTAATTGAAATAATTTGTAGGTGTGCCTGAAGTCAAAATAATGTTGATCACATGTAGCTTACCAAATAGAAGTTGTTGCCTTGGTTATTATGGATACATGGTATATATAGTAATGGGAAACAACAAGAATTTAATAGTAATACATTTTTGATGTGTATGATTAATTCGGTGTAAAAATGTAATGTTAACACCCTCACCTCTCTAATGATAAATTAAGTCCTTACGAATGGACTACAATTTTAGAATTGTTATTTTCTGTCAATTTTTTCAATTGACATCTTAAAATGTTATATATTAAAGACTTATGTAAATATATAATATAATTAAAAAATAATGAAATATGTAACTTAATAGGTAAGAGGTGTATTGGCCATCAAACTACTACATCAACCTAACCTACTATAATACCTAGGTATAGATCTACCATGGTAGCCACTACTACTACCTATGTAGGTACCTAGGAAAGTAGCTATGATGGTACATAGGTAGGATGTCATTTTTGTTTGTTCAATTTTATTAGAGCCCATTAACCATTTGGAGCCAAAAATATCTTTTGTTTTACTTGATTAGATGTCCCATTTGAAGGTAGTCAAATGGGTCATCACTAGTCAAATTGATAAGTTAAAAATTATAATGATTGTTCATATGGAGGATGTCGAATCAAAATGGACATTTCACCAATCTAAAAGACAAATTAGTCAACCTAAATAGTTTAAAAAACCATGTTTTTCTCGTAGTGAAATAAACACATGGATTAGTTGCAAATACAAGCAAAGTCAAAACCAAAAGGCCAAAGAAAAGGGGAAAACAAAAAGTGAAGGACCACCAAATTTCATTGTAGAAAATATGTTGGGTTATTTTAGGAATTCCAAAGGGCAAAACATACCCCCCATTACATTTTATGTCCCTATTCACGGGTCAGATTTTTAATTAATTAATTAAAATTTAATGTGCTTAAATTTTTTTGAATTTTTTAATAATTTATAATTTTTGAAAAAAAACCAATTTTTTTAATCTTTAGGAAATTTTCAAAATGAGATTTGCTTACTTCAAACACTACAAGAAAATGAGGTTTTTTTGACTAGGAAAATTAGTCAAAAGGTACACCAAATGGCTATTTTGGACAAGCTGTTTTAGACCCAACCATTTTGATTAGGTCTTTTGGTTGGTTTTTTGAATGGATTTTAAACTATCTTTTTAATTATTCAACAATATTTTGACAATAACTATATATGACTTAATTTTTTTTAATAATAAGAACATATTTTAATATATTATATATAACATAATATTTAAATAATATATTTGTCCATTAATTAATAAATTTAACTACTTACATTACCTAATAATTAATGTAAAAAATAAAATAAAATAATTTACCTACCTACCTATGTTATTTAGCTTAAGCCACCTAAATTAAGGAATCTAGGCTAGGTGGCCAACTTTAGACCTACTTGTTTAAGTTAGCTATGTAAGTCACATAAAGCCAAGGTATCTTAGATAGCCAATGTTGTATGTGTGAGGACTTAAACTCCTCACCTCCATTTTGGTGAGTCAAGTCCTTACCATTGGACTACCACTTCAGAAGTTGAAAACTTTTGTCATCATATTGTAATAAATTTGATTGAATTTTTTGTTTTGATGTACATTTTGTAACATTCATCAATGAAGTTCAATATTTTTGTATTACTTATGTACATAAGAAATAATACCATGTACCAAATATTTACGTAGATAAACCCATGCTTAGTAAGTTATTACATGCTATTAATTAAAATATTAAAAATAAATTTCAATGGTTGATTAATTATTATCAATTATAAATAAATAATATCAATGATTAATAATTTCTTATTTCTTACTAATTAATAGTTAGTTAATATAATGGGCTGATTATTGAATATTTTTTATGAAGCATTAAATATTAAACATTAGAGAATATTAATTATCAAAAATTTAAGTTTAAAAAAAAAATTAATCATTTGTCAATGATTGATCATTGATGATTTACTATGAATTAATAATTAGTCAATGAACAACTTGACGGATAAATTAGTTATTGGTTATTAATTAACATTTATTTGGTGATTAATTTATTATATAAAATATTAATAATAAATTATTGAGTATTAAATATCAACTAATTAATGTACTAAGTTTAAATACTTAAGTGTGTTTAAATGGTAACATGTAAGTAGCCTATTAAATTTTATAAATACATGTTAGGTGTAATATGCCTAATCTAGGGCCTACTAATTATGAACTTAGGTTTACTATGTACCCTAAGTAAAATAAACTTGAAGGTTAAGTAGCTAATTAATGGTTGATTTGATGAAGTGTTAAATTAGAATGGCCAACTTGACTAATTATAAATCACAATGGCCATTGAATATGGTCAATTTGACTAAGCCTTGGTCATCTTGATGAACCCTAGGCCTTTTTGACCAAATATTTGGTTTGTTGCATGGTTAAAAAGGTCACTTAAGCCAAATGTTTGAATCAAAAGTGACTTGAGTCCTTCATGGCCTAGGACTTTAATCAAAACAACTATCCTTTTCTCTCAATATGGACATTTTAGTGAAGTTGGACCTTTTAAAAAATCACATTTTCTTATAGTGAAAGGCAAATAAATCTTTAAACTAATTGGACAAAAACCATGCAAAAAAATTTCTATTGTTCAAATTTTTTGGTCTAAATTCGGAAAATTGGAGAAAAGTTTGGATGGACAAGAACCAATGTGAATAGCATAGAGCTTGATATGTGGACCTAGATTTTAATTTGGAAACAAAGCTTAACAAAATGAAAAAATAAATGCTAGAAAATGAAAAAGGCATTCTCCTAATACATTTGGAAATTAAAAATGGGGTGTTGAAATTGCCAACATTTTTAAAAATGATTATTTCAACATTTGATTACGATATTTGATTCCTAGATATGGTACAAATCTTCTAAGGTCAAATTAACAGACTTGTCATTTTACATTTGTGAGCTCCCAAGATCAAAACATACTTTTGTTATGCATTTGTGAGTTCCAAAAACCTAAAGAAAACCCCCATTATGCATATTTGTGAGTTCTTAAAATGAAAACAAGACCCACATTATGTATATTTGTGAACTCCTAAAATGAACATAGACCCATGTTTTGCATATTTGTGAATTCCCAAGATCAAAACAAGACCCACATATGCATATTTGTGAGTTGGGTCCAAACTAGGTATAAGGAGCCTTTTACCTTTAAAATATTTTACTATGTTTTTATTTAAGAAAAATATTACATAAAATATGCTCAAAATCATGATTTACAAATTGATTTTAGAATGGTTTCAATTCTTATCACTTAAAAAAATGTTGCATTATATTATAATGTAATATATACATTAAAAAAATTAAGTATTTAAATTTTTTGTTTAAACAATAAAAAACATTGGTTATATTTTTTTAATTGGATATTCCATATTCTCATAATATATCAAGAATATTGTTGTAAGAGTTCATCCAAAAAAAAAATATCAACGTAAATAACCACTTACCACAATGGAAATTAAACAATGGTTACATTTTGAAATGACTCCTTATACCTAATTTGTACCCAACTTTCAAAACCAAATCAATTCCTATTATGCATTTGTAAGCTCCCAAGATCAAGCCAAACCCCCATTAAGCATATTTTTGAAATGTATTATTTAAAGTTTGTGTGTAGTGTTAACATTGGTCATGTTGTATTATGATTAAATTAGTGTGAAATCCATGAATATTTCTTTAGGTACAAATAATATGTAAATTCTTGTTATCATAAGTCATGTTTTTTTTCCATCGTTTCCATGCAATTAAAGTGTAAAATTTGTACAATGTTTGTACACCAAAGTTTTGGTGTTTTCAGACATTCTTGCAATTATAATAATTATGAAATTGTAAATATTATAATTATCCCTTATGATTTTGATCAAAAGTATTCATAAACCACTTTTTAGATATCAATAAACATGTGATTGGTCCAAAAATTGATGTGAAAGTTTGATCATTTTAGTGTGAAATGGATTATAAATGGTAAAAATGATGAAATTCATGGCATTCAATTTTTGTAATCAAAATTTCTTTACATATTAATTTTTTTTCAATGAACCCTATTTTAAAATTCCTTAATTTGATGGTGGTCAATTTTTATTCTAACATTAATATGACATACTTTTTGAATTCACATATTGCGCTACTATATTTGCATGACAAACTTAGTGTTACCATTTTGAAAGGTCATTATGAATACACTTTTAAAAAAAAATCCATCCATATTTTTTAATATTATTGTAACTAAAGTTTATTACAACATGGATAATTTTAATGTTGATTATGACTATACATTTTAAGTTCGAATACAATCTAGAAAAACTACAATTGTGATAATCCAAATTGTCCCTTTGATTGTGATGTCATCCACTTGTGTTAAATGGTTCTATATCCATCCATTTGCCTAATATCTTAAATAAATAAAAAGGAGTATGTAAAAAGGTGAATCACAATATTTTATTTTGAAGCAAAATTTGTTCTAATGTATGATACCTTCCATGTGAAACTATCCATTTTAATGATATTATTTCACTAGAACGAATTTTGTCCTTTGCAATCAAGAAATAAATGATTAGTTGTTTTAAATGACTACATAATTTATTATAATCATAGGATATTATTTCAAAACCTATGTGGAAAAAAGTTATTGTCATATATTAGTGGTGCATTTGATTAGTAGATGATAACATGGTAATAAGACATTTTTTTTCATTGCAAGGTTCCATGCACATGGCATCCATGATTGATGACAAAGTGACATGGATGTTCAAAATATCATTTGAAAATGTGATAATGACAAAGTCATTTCAAATATGATTAAATAATAACTATGCAAATGACGTGAACAAAATGATGTGTCATTACAAAGACAATGAGGTCATACAATTATTTTACAATGATTTAAAATGATTATTAGGAATTTAATATGAATATAAAAAGACAATGAAATATCACATGTAAGGAATTGATTTTGGTTAATATTGTACATATAGGGAATATAAAAACCTTTAGTACAGTTTTTAAAAATATATTTGATATATGATCCATTTTAAATATTCAATGTGAATATATTAGATATTATAAAAATAAATTTTAATTGAAAAATTATGATATATTATAAATAAATTTGTATATTGGAATTTAAAAATAAAATAGAAGTGTAAGATGTGGGAAATATATAATTTATTTGTACATTAAACTTTTAGCATAAATTTAAATAATTTAGATACTATATTTATAAAAATAAAAAATATTATTTACATGTGTAAAACATTTACACAATCATATTAAATTATATGTGTACAAATGAATGCAATTTATAATTTCAGAAAATTAGTTAAAATTTTATTTTTAATAATAATAATAATAATATTAAAATGAAATTAAATATTTAGATTAAATCTATATATAATATATAATATAAATAATACTTTAAACACACACACACACACACACACACACACACACACACACACATATATATATATAATCCATTTATAAATATTTCATGTCGATAAATTACATGAACTCATATGTTTAAATGAAAAGTTATTGGTAAAATCATGATATATTGGAAGAAAATTTGTATAATATAAAATTTTAAATCAAATGAATATTTAAAATATGAAAGATATATTTTATTTATTCATTTGTTAACCACAATGGTTTTTCCATTTACAAACAATTTGTTTGCATTTTTTTTTCCAAAGAATGGTCATTGAATTGTTAATATATATATAATTGTGTAGATTATTGAAGAAATTTGTGAATAAAATTGAAAATTTCTCATTTGGACAAATTATTATTACAATATGAATTATCAAATTTCAGATTTTGAGTAATGTTTAAATGAAGTATGGTCTAAATAAGATAAATAGTAAATTATTTACACAACAATTGGGGTGGCTTTGTGGTAAAAAAGTTGAACTCCATCCTTTGGTACAAGGATCAAACTTCACAACTGACATTTGTTGTGGTCAACATTGGAATATTGATTGAATATTCCTACCTATTTAGATTATCTATGTTAAGTGGTTACATAGGTGAACTTAAGTAAGTAGATTGGGTGATTTACTTTACCATTTAAATTAGGTTTTTAACCTAGTTTAATTGGTGACTCATGTGAACAATTGATAGGATGAAAAATAATGAAAAAAATTGAAAAAAAAATTATATCGTATTATTTATAATAAATTTATAACAATAAGTACTATAAATTTAGAAAATAATGTTGCTCAAGTTTTGGGTCCAATTTGTAAGAATAAATAAAATTAAATGTTGATTAAACTATCATTAATGACTTCACAAATGTTCTTTATGACTAGAATATTACTTACAAACTCAACCATATATTTGAAAATTTCTATTAATGTTTTTGAAGTAAATAACATGAATCTTCTTTTATTATAAACTATTGAAGTGTAAGTCAACACAAACATGTTTGGTTAAAAAATGCACCATGCATGGTTGATGTTGTGAAAGAAAAATTCATTGGACTAATTAATTGAATTTTGAACATTTGTGCAACAAAAGAAGTATGAAGAGTAAATCTTGGGTTACACATTTTAAAGTTTGTTGGGTGATATCAATTGTAATTTCTTGATATAAACAATGTTGTTTCTTGAAACTTGAAACGAACTATTCAACTCCTCATGACAATTAGATTGAAATGGCAAGAACATTTAAATATGGGGATGCACTGGCATGTTTCAAACATGCTTTTCAATTGCATGAAGCAGACAAAAAATACATGCACTATAATTGAAACAAAAACTGAAGTCCTATGAAACATACTAATAGATTGAAATACAAAAGATCCTATTTACGATCAGAAAATGTCCTAATCATACATGCACAAGTACATGTCCCCCATGAACATATATGATTAGTCACATAATGTTGTAATCATGGATGCTATCATCTTTTGGCATAATGAAAGCAAACTTTGGGCATAGGACAAATTAAATAAGGTGGATGGAACTTTGTGCACTAAGTGGGAAGTGTGTGAGAGGGATGGGGTGAAAACTCCCATGACCTTTTCAATTACACTTTGAAAATGAAAGTTGAGACTTTGTCAAAGTTTCAACTATTTAGAATGAGGTTTGAATGTTCAAAACATGTTGAAATTGCTTGACCTTTATATAATTAAAAATACCCAAACAAAAATTAGAAGATAGTGGGCTTGCAGTGTTAGAAAAAACTTTATCCTAATAGTTATGATTTTTTGAAAGGTAATGACCAAAACATGTCAAAAAGAATTTAACCATTCAAAATGGGATTTGGAATAACAAGTCATGTCTAATTGAAGAGTTTGACAAAATGTTGGAAATTTTTGATGGTTATAAAATAAGGGCATCCAATGTTTGAAACAAATATTTTTTATAATGGTGATGATGCCTAAAAGTTGCAAGAGATAAATGTGTTCCAACCATGGGAGGATTTGAGAATTTTGAAAAAACATCATTTGGATGTAGCCCCATGGGACACAAGAAATATGATGAAATTGAGTTTTCCCATTCAAAGATGAAAAAAATCTTCAATTTGGTGGTGAATGAGAGCCTTGATTTAATTGCTACACAACTTTGGCAAACTTGTAACATGAGATGCAGTGGAGGGTTCATAAAATGTAATTTTAAGGTTTATGAAATGAGGAATTTGAGAATTTTGAAAAAATATCATTTGCATGTAGCCCCATGGGGACATAAGAAATATATTAGGTAGTGTTTCCTATAAGATTTTGGGTCAAAGTTGAGTCTGTGTAAATATGTGCTAAATTTGTGATCTAGTTTTGGCTTAAAGTTGCAATAATCATTATTTTAATTTGTTTATGGAGGTGGTATGATCGAGAGTTGCATGTGAAGCATGTTTCTCCATCCTAATCATTCATCTTAAAGCTCTTGCATTTGGTGTATTAGAAGTGAAGAGCTAAGGAGTATGCACTAGGTTTATAGAATTCCAATGTTGTAGAATCAAAAGTTTATCACCAATACACTTAATAAGTCTACAAGGGTGTGTCACAAGGTCTAGCCGTAATGGAGCTCCAATCTAATGCTGAAATTGATTTCAAAATGAAGATGAGGAAAAGGGTAAACCTGTTTCTAAATCATAGAAACTCTGCTATTAATTTGTAATGTTAACCGAAGCTTTGCTATAAAGGCTAGTTGTTCCTTTGCAAAGCAAGGGAACATTTTTTTTTGTGAAAAATTCCCCATTTTGCAAAGGATCATTTTGTTTGTTTTCGAAACCTTCCCTATTTTGAATAGGTCTACCGTATCTTTATGGTGGAATGGCCTCAAATTGGACTTTTTTACAATAAGGGCTTTCCTGAAGTGCACATAAGGTCCTCCACTTCGCCTTGGGTGGGCACTTATGGGAATCTCCCAATCCTCGGATGTTAACTTAAACAATCGGATGAAGACATTTAATGTTGATAATGATTTCAAAATGAAGATGCTGAAAGAATAAGCATGTTTCAAAGCCAACAAATTGGATGAAAAAAATGAATGATGAAACTGATTTCAAAATGAAGACGATGAAAAAGGTAAGTTTGTTTCCAAAAAAATATAGGATGAAAAAATATAATGATGGAATTAATTTCAAAATCAAGATGATGGATGAGGTGAGCAGGTTTCCAAGCAAGAAAAAAAGTGGGGGAAGAAGGAAAAAAACAGGATGAAAGTGAAGGTGAAGGTTGTAAACATGTTGCCGAGCAAATTTTTTTTGGGTGGAAGTGAAAATGATGAAAAATGAAGAGGATGAAAGAGTTTTAAAAGCATAAAAAAATGGATGAAGAAATTGGATGAAAGTAAAGATGATGTCAAAATGAAGAAGAATGAAAGCATGTTTGGAAGCAAAAGCCTGTTGGATGACGAAAAGTGGATGAAAGTGAAGATGAGAAGAAGTAGAGCGTGTACTAGTTAGAGAAGAAGAAAATTCATCCACTAAATTTCATCACCAAACGTGCCTCATTTTGGTTTGTTTCTGTTCTTCCTGGTGTCGGTGTCCCTCGTTTTCCGTGGTAGGACGATTCTTACCCGCGCCTGTGCGACCGCGGCATCTTTCTTTCTCGTCGCCCACTCGTCCTCGGTAAGAAACTTCCCGGAAACGCTACACTTTGCGGTTTTTTTTTTTTCTTCTACTTCTGCACACGATTTCTCTTGGACTCTTGTGGGATGTCCGGCGCCTTGATAAGACCGACGCACGCTCGATGCTGCTCAGTGAAGACAGCAAGCCAGTCTTGTGAGTTGGGAAGAAAGGTGGCTCATGGGTTTTCACAACTAGTAGCACCTCGCTCGCTCGCTCATCTTTGGGGTTCTAGAGTTCAAAGGCTACTATTGACCGTGTTCCAGAACTGTCGGTACTCAACAGACCTCTTGCGTCCTCTCCACTTTTTTGAGGAAGATTTTTTTGGGTTGCTGAGTTTCTTGAGGAAAGGGTTTTGTGATTGATTGCTTGACCGATTGAGAGTGATCGTAAGACTTGGTTGTCGAGTTGAGGTTTTGAGGTAAATTTGGGTCTTGGGTAGTTTGGAGTTTCTGTGCTTCTGCAGTCATCGTCGTGCAAGAGCCGCACCCTTTGGGAGAGTGCAAGTTCGGAGACTTTGTTTGCAGGAGTTGTTGTTTTGAAGGTGACGAGGAGGAGGAGGAGGAGGAGGAGAACTGTGACAATGGATCATGCGGAGTCTGCTTCCGGAGGAGGAGGAGCGAGAGTGGTGGTGGGACTGGATTTCGGCACCACGTACTCTGGTTATGCTTTCCCACACAAATCCAAGCCCAACGACATCTTCACATGCTACGAGTGGCCAAAACCATCCCGACCCTACTGCAAAACCATCACCGGGATTTACTACAAACCAGTAGGTTCTTCTGATGCAGGAGGCGAAGATCAGTACGTGTGCAAGTCTTGGGGATATCCGGCTCGCCTTGAACATGAGAAGGACTGTGGGTTGCTGCGGAAGATGCGGGATCATCGTCAGCAACAAGCTGCTGCTGTGGATGTGCCGGTTCTGGGCACGTATCTCACGAGATTCAAGCT
>Ga0209611_10011042_pt1 | contig 13136 bp, 10 predicted proteins | sample S1TSphgellanicum_3_FD_187693 | JGI IMG/M metagenome (GOLD analysis project Ga0209611, IMG submission 187693) | Host-associated microbial communities from peat moss isolated from Minnesota, USA - S1T2_Fc - Sphagnum magellanicum MG (SPAdes) (version 2) | ecosystem: Host-associated > Plants > Peat... | reverse complement strand
CCCCCAATTCACAATGTTATTTATTTTTATATGACCTACATTGGTTCCCATCATCACACACTTGTTTGCATTTTTTTGGGGAGGCCTCTCTTTAATGACCAATCATCCACTAGGTATATGGTGGATCAAGGTTCTCAACACCAAAATTTGTTTTGTTAATTATGTGAGACCCCTTTCCAATGATCAACAAATCATTTCCCTTATTGTGTAGCAAGGTCCCTAATACCAACATCTTATGTTTTGCTTTGTGTGAGTTTTCTTTCATATTTTTTAACATTGTTTTTGTTACATGGCATACCCACCTAATCACCAAACACCTATTAGTTTTTTTTGGCTAGTTTAAGTGATGATATGACCCTATTACCAATCAATTGCTTGCTACTTGAAATACCCAAATATACCCATTACCAACATAACTTTGTGAACATTGATTAGACATCTTCCAATAATTGTTCCTCACTTACATTTCTAAGTTTAACATATTACTTGTGACTAGCCTTTTTTTTTTTTTGGTTTTTCAGAAAATGCCCACATGGCTACAGTAACCATGGACTCCACAATCTAAGTGGTGATACTTTTTAAAATGTTATTTAAAGGAGGTGGTGTTCATATGTTGAAAAATGCAAGATGTTGGCGATAATTTGTGTGTTGCAAATGAAGGGCAATGGCTATCAATGGGAATTTGAAACATGCCAATAATGGTGACAATCAACATTTTAAAATAGATTTAAGGCTATTGTTTAAATTCAGAATGTGATGCTACTAGCTCCATTGCCTTGTGAATGAGAAGCAAACTAGCTATCACACAATTCTCATTGAAAAAAACTTTCATTAAAAATAGAGTTTCAAGCCAAGACCACAAATTTCCATATCCCGAATGCAAGAGGTTCATTAAGCATACTAAAATGTGGAAACAAAAAGCTTGGGCTAACAAAGAACATGAAGTTATTGCTAGGATGAGCAAAGTCATAAAAATATGTGAGGCGGTGCAATTATGCTTCTCTAAAAATGTCTTCCAAAATGTCAACTACTGCCATGTTGGGAAAAATCATAAAAATAAACAAAGGTAGCAACTGCCCTACTCAAAATCTCTGCAAAAATGTCGTCTACTACCAAGGCTTAGGATGGGGGTAGATGCACAAATTAGTGGTTCACTTTTGGGACTTTTTTGGTTTCTGTAGCACCCATCTTGTTTTGTTGTTTCCTAGCAAAACATATAGTGTCAAATTTTTCAATTCGGACTTGGTTTTAGATTATCAACTTGATTATGAAAACATATGTATAATCATTTTTTGAAAAAAATTCACTCACTTTTACCTATGGACTTTTGAAATTAAAAAATAGGGACTCATATGTTGACTAGAGGTTTATAAAATTACGATGTTGACATAGAATTTTAATCCAAATGATTTGGAGTGACTAAGTATGTCAAATTTTATTATTTAAATAACTCATATTTGAAAACCTTATTTTGAAATTTTTTACCATTTCATAGTAATGGATTTGTATATTCTTAAAATTGATTTTTATTTTCATAAGTCTTTAATTGTTATATATATTTTTTGATTTGAATTTTATTTTCACCAAAGCTAAGGTTTTTGAGGTATTTAAGTGGGCTTCCATTAATATGGACTTTATTGTTTTTGATACATGGACTTTTATTACGATTTAACCAATGTTACCATATTAAAAATTCAATTTAACACTATAACATGGATTTTGTGTGGACTATTTTTTTGTCCAAAAATGAGCCACTCATTAATGCATATACCCATGGGCAAAATCATATAAGTATGCAAAGGAAACAACTAGGCTACTTTAAAAATGTCAAAAAAGAATGTCATCTACACAAGTATACCGTAACGATCAATTGCTCCAATCCAAGCATCAAATGAGGAACAAATAGAAAACTTTTTAAAGTAAAAAACTTTTGGCTATATGTGCTAACAACAAAGGGAAGGTGAGGATTTGAAGTAGCTCGCAATTTGTTCTTAAGAAATGCAAGAGATGAAAAACATCTCTCATCTTCTACACTCCCTAGAATGTGGACTATGGCCATCTCTGCTAGCTTAAGATACTTAAGGAAAGAATGCATGAAAACCCGAGATGCATTAATTCTCTTCCAAATTTGGGTCAATGGATTCAAATCAAAAGGTGGTTCCATGGCAACCTTAGGGTTGTTTTTCATACACAAAATGAACATCCCTTGTTGTGCATCCAATCCCCAATGATTAAGGAGCAATGCAACCAATGAACTTAAACCTCCAAAACCCAAAAGTTTTGGTTCACATTACCAAACTTTCAATATTTTTAGATGATTAATAAAACTATTGTCATAGTTGAGCTACAACCAATATTGTGGATATGCAATGCCCATGGCATTGAGCAAGGCACACTAAGGGAAATGGTTATCCAACTTTTTGATTAGTTGGGTAGTTGAAGTTGCAAATTAGCAAAGAAAATTGAAAAAATAAAATCTACAAGTAGCAACATGCATTGAAAGCAAGCAAAATATCTATACCCACAAACTAACAAAGAGGAAAAAAAAGTTGCAACACAAATTGAAAGAAGACAAAACCTTAAACTAAAATATGTGTTTGAAAGTAAACAAAACCCTAAATCAAAACACATCAAGATGAATAATAATAATAAAAAAAGAAACTTACTTGAACATTTTGATTTCATTTGTGAAATTAAACTTTGAAAAAAGTCTTGAGTCACAACTATCATGACCTTAGATACTAGATCATTGTGCATGGTTCATAATGAAGGCAAGTTGCTCATTGGAGTCATTCAAGTTTATCACCCACTTCATGTGGACATGGTCATGGCTATAATCCAGCAAACCTTTAAAAGTTTAGGGCAGAAAGTTACCTTGGTAGCTTGGTTGTTGTTGTTATCCATAGACATCTTGGCCAAAGGTGGCTTGTATTCTAACAAAATTTTACTTATAAAATCCAAGAGAGATATCTAGCGGGTTTGCACATTCTTGAACATTTTAAGCCCTTTTGTTTCCATCATGTTAATAAGTTTAGTGAATTCAAGGTGCCTTTTTGGGCTATGAACAAAATATGCATGGCAACTCTATAGCAAATCCTTAATGCTACTAACTATTCCTAGGGTAGATAATGTCTTGAATGCAAGATTTCATCTATGAGCCATGCAATGGACCCTAATGGAAAAAGGTGCATAGTTTGTGTTTATTTGTTTAGTGATCCCAATTTTAATACTTTTGGAATGTTTTACCCCATCAACCTTAAAACAAAATAACTTCTTAATTACAATAGCAAAACTTAAGCCTTCACCATTTTGTAAGGCCTCCATGATGACAATAATGAGGTTGTTAGCTTTTGTTCCATCAACAACTCTTCGAAGAAAGATATTCGTGGGAGGTTTCACTTAATCCTACATCACATAAGTGTGTATGGAAGGGCATAAGCACATTAAGCCCCTCAAAAATTGTAATCACAAGTACAATTTTTTTGCAATTACCTTTTTTTGGTAATGTATGGATATCACATCTTGGAATATATTTGTGACAAAATAATACATCTCACAAAATTTGAAAAAATTTCATATATATTTCAAAACTAAGGTTGTGAGTGGAATTCTTGGGTGAATTTTTTTATGGTGTATGATATTGATATACATGACCTAAATTTAGGACCATTTAAAGATTTAAAGTTTTTGGATGAATTTTCATTCAAAAATGTGTTTTTTTTGCATTTTTGAACAATAAATGCATAATAATATATATATTTAGGAAGAAACCCACTACCAAATAAAAAAGGAGGAGATTTGATAGATGGGCATTGCATTATTTTTTCAATTTTCTTTTTTTTGGTAATGTTTCATGAACCACAAACATGAAGCCCTATGGCCATTGAAAAACTGTAAGTTATATACTGTATGTACATTGATTTTACCCAACTTTTTTCATTTAACCATTGGATCAAGATTTATTTTGTTTCAAAGTGAACTTTGAGGTCCAAAATTTTTTCATGCAAATTTTTAAGTTTTTTGCTTGTGTTTATGATAACCAAAGAATACCATCAAGATTTTAACTTATTGCATACTATAATATTTGGTGAAAATTGGTTCACCTTTAGTGTGTTTTCACCTAGAAATGCAGTTTTTGTTATCAATAGTGTTCACCTTATCACATGTCAAAACCACATAGTTAGAAGTAGAAACAATCCCCAAAATTTTGTTAGTCATTTGGGCATACATGAATTCAACGATAACCCGACTAGAAAAATTAGACCGGTGCATTTTAAGGTTCTTAAGCACACCAAGGAAAGAGTAGAGAAAATTCCCCTTCTCATATTCCACCAAAAGACGATGAGTTTCCAAGATTTGAAACAAGGTTATAAATTATATTGTCTTCTTCTCTAGCTCCAAATGGGTGTTCTTATTGACTTGTTGTAAAACAATGGTAGGTGTTTTGGTAGAAAATAAAGCTTGGTGGGTGAAAGCACAAAAAAAAGAGCCAATCACACCGTAATTTTGTTTATGTTTGCAAAACTTATTATTGTACCATTCACCTTTCTTAGCGTTGAGCTTTGGTAAATCCTTTTCTGCTTTCCTCTTGCCCTCATGTTTCATCAAAATATCCCATTTGGAGTAAGTAAATAAGGTTTCTTGTCAATTGTGGTGCAAACCTTGTAACTCACATTATGAAACATCCCATTAGTAACCAAAACACCTTCAGCCCAAAAGTGCTTTGTAGCCCACTCAAGTTGAAATTTCCTTATGTAATCATATGATTTCTTCAACTTTTGAGGTGGATGCATAGGCAACAAATCAAAGTTTGACTTTGTATTAAGTAAATCACTCAAAATGACCACATTTTTAGAAGAAGTAGATAGATAATCAACATGGATGTTGCACACACAACATGCACAACAACAAGCAAGTGAAGAGCTAGGGTTTGTAACTATTAGGATAGAAAAAGTGAGCACCAAACCCTAGATTAAATCTTCTAATGAAGTGCACAGTGAACACGTGCAACATACACATCAACAAGTAGGTTGAAAGAGTGCATTTGTAACTATTAGGACAAACAAAAAATGAGTGCCAAACCATAAATCAAATCTCCTCTAGTGGACAATGCACACACAACACACATCAACAAAGAACTTGGGAATTTAAAAAATGTGTTTGTAACTATTAGGATAGATAGAAAGTAAACATCAAACCCTAAATTGAACTTCCTCAAGTGCACAATGTACACAACAAGAAAACACACAAGAAATTGTTGGAATTGAATTGGAAACAAAAGATTTTTTACTTCTTTCAAATGAAAAATAATCTTTCCAACTCAAACAAAGAATCATGATCTTGCTTAGGGATTCTTGCTTTTCATTTCATGTCGATATTCACTCACAATGTAAACAATTTTCAATGCATTCAATGGTGTTGCAATGTGCAAAATGAAAACCTTGGCTAGCTTTTCATAAGTGCTCACCCTAAAAATCCAAAACTCAAAGTTTGAAGATATTTATTCCTTAGTAGTAATACCAAGCTCCAACGTAATGTAGTAGGCAACAATGAGGCAATAAGGAGCAATGAACTTTCCTTGCATACATGAACCTATGGTGATGAGCAAATGAGATTTGACAAACTAGATGGCGAGACTTAAATCCTATTCAACGAATGAGATGAGCTGGCTACATTCTACGGCAAGGATGAGACAAGATGGTGATATCCTATAGTGATGATGGGAGAAAATGGTGATGGCAATTGACAATGGATTCAAACATCATAGCAACTCTATTAATCACATGTAAAATAACATGACAGTAAGGGAAATAATGTTTATGGCATAACAATAAAATAATATTAATGTAGAGAAGAGCCCATGAAATCCCTAGGAATGGCCAAAAGATAATAATGTTATATCATAAATTTATCGTGACAACTTAGTTAGTCAATAAAAGTTGTAGTAAAATTGTGTTGACATGATGATTAGGTAGTTATAACTATTTCTTGGAATTGTTAAAGGGCATATTGATGTAAGGATAAAGGAGTTTTAGGAAGGCTATGGAGGGGCTTTTTAAGGGTGGAAGAAGAAAACATGGTAGAAGAAAGAGAGAAGTTTCAAAGGAGAGGAAAGAAAATAGAAAAGCAAGGAAAAGACAAGGGGGAAGTGGAAAATAATGTAGTGATGCAATATTAGAACTTTGAAGGCCATGGAAATTGATGTGTTTCTCTAAACAATATATATAATATGAAAATGTTTCATTACATTATTTGGGGAGTAGTAAACAAGGGAAACAATTGTGCATGTTTGTGTGATGTGTTTATATGTATGTGTTTGCAAGCACAACATTGTATGTTTCAAGATAAATATACCTGCATGTATGGCAAAGTTCCACCCAAGTAACTATTGAATACATGTAGTTTAACACATATAATTTGTATGCCCTTGTTATTATGGATACATGACATTTGTAGCAATGGAGAAGGGCAAGAATCCAAAAGTGATGCATTTTACACATGTATGATATAATTGGGGTGTAAAAATGTATCACTAACAATGGCTCCAATGCCGCATGCCTTTTAGGTTTTCTAGCTACTCATGACTATTTTTCACTCTTTTTTTTACATATGCCTGTCGCCCTACACAAAATTATGGTGCTTTTTGGTGAATTTCTGCTAGAAGAAAAGGGTTGCTTGTGACTGGTAGTCCTTCAAAATATTTGCACACAATAGTCAACTACTGGACATGTTTGATAATAGACTATACATTGCAAATTACTATCATTCGGTATTAGGAGACCGTTTGGTTATTGGCTTTTCTTTGGCTGTGGGCATGCTTATCCTAATGCATCTTGAAGCCTCAAGGGATGCGGCATGAGGAATGGGGTTTTCCACGTATTTTTAACATAAGCTTTCAAGGTTTGAGGTCTCAAAAGTTTTGCACATGGGAGAGATATAGGTCATTGCTATTATGGGAAGCATTGACATTCAAGCCATTTAGATCCATGCTTTGCATTTTGTGACATCCTTGAAATTGTATTCCTGACCCATGTGCAGGCACCTCCTTGGTCTTGAATATGTAGTCTTGAGTCCCTCTTGACAAGTTGATGTGACAAACTGGGGTTGGTTGGTTGGTTTGTATTTTGTTGTATTGTAGTTTCATTACTTAAATTGTGTTTCTGAGGATTGATTTCGATTCTTAACTAGTACTTTTGAATGTATTCTATATTCATTTCAAATTTATCATAATTTTAGAATATTTTTATTTCAAACATTGTATCACACATTTTCAACGTTAACTTAATTTATCATTTTAAAACATGTAAAATAAGCACTGGTGATTCTTTGGAGTGGGTCTTTTTATTATGATTGCACATCACATGTGCACCATGTGTGTGCCTGTGAAACATTGACAAACCGTATGAAAATTCTATGACAATTGGGGAAGCCTGTGTTCAAAAAACTTGTTTGCAAAGATGCTGCATTCACACAAGAGATTATGATAGAATCTGAAGGAGTCTGTGACAGCATCCACATGTGCTCAATATTGAGTAGATAAGTCTACAACAAGCTTGTACAAACTGGATAAAAAGACAAACACCTGTGCTGATGATGATGATGATCGATAGTGCATTCCCATATTAGAATTTCAGATTTGTTCTAGAATTTCAGATTTGAAGCTACATGCACAAGACTATTTTCTGTCTTGACCCAAAGATGATTTTGTAGCTGTGAACCTGAACTCCAACTCTGTACTGCAAAACCTTGAACTCTGCTTTTCACAATTTCCTCATTCAGTCTCTCTCAGTACAGAGTCCCATTCTTTTCATTCATACAACCTGCTTGATGCAAAAAAAATTCAGACTTTGTCAGAATTGTGTTGCTCAATGTGCTTGGATTGTCTCTTTCAGGATTGCAGTTAAACCTGCAAGTGGAGGATGATGCCTGTCTGAAGGTCTGGGCATCACTTCAGGGGGTTGCCAAGCCATGTTATCAATCTCCTTAACACTGATGGTATGATTATGATTGGTCTTTGCTTGATGATGAACAGCCAATAGATTGTGCACTGAGTTTGTGCTTCCAATGTTTGCCCCCTCATGGGGAGGCTCTAATTGAGCTTCTTGATCTTGTTTCTTTACATAACAATGCTTGGGAGTGGTGGGTCTTTGTGATGACGTGATTTCATTCCCCATGTTCCCCCTCATCTTCATCATCATCTCTGACCTTGAATCATGATCAGTCTTAGGCTGGAATAACAGTATCTCCATCTCATTTGTGAATTTCAAGTCCTGTCCCTTCTTGCCTCTCATAGCAATGCAAGCAAAATCTTGAACTGGATCTGTTTCAGCAGCAGCAGCAGCAGGACATGGATCAGTTTTGTTGTTGTGTAATTGTTGAGAAACCGGATTTGTGGTGCGCTGGTGCCAAGAGAACCACTTGGCTCGTATGTACTCAGCTTTCCTCCATGGTGGCAAATCCAGCCCTCTCTTCTTCAATGAGCATTTGATAGCCTCAGACATGAGAGTCAAAATGCTCTGCAACTGCTCAGCTTCTCCTACAAAAACTGTGGGCAAAAGTTGCACAAGCAAGGTGTAGTGCTGTGTTGGGCATGCAATCTCAAACTGAGCTCTAAAATCTATGTCCACCAGTATCCTCCTCTTCTTCCTCCTCCCACCACTTATGGACTTGCCAACTGCATCTGCACTTTCCACGGCTATGTCTATGTATTCATAATCACCTGCAGCCAACATCAAACAAAGACATGGAAAATGCATGTCAACATTTCTCACATGTGTATTGTTCTTGTCGAGCTGAAGATCTCAAGATACACACAAACTTCATGTGCCTCTAGATCTGGGTAAGATCAATGCTGCAAGATTAATTGATTGCAAAAAGATTCATTGATTGCAGAGAGATTGATCAATTGCAGAGAGATTTCCGCAATGAAAATGGCAAGATGGATGTTGCTCATGAGGCATCTGACAGTGGAGTCAAGCTTCCAACTGCTGCAGGCACATGAGGGTTTGGCTATGATCGGCGTGAAAGTTCTGCAAGGGTTTGCTGCGAAGATGCAAGAATATTCATGAAGAAGGTAGTAAGGATTCTGAAGGAAGCACCTCCAGGAAAGCCACCGGTATGATTCCATCGAGACTTGCAAATTGCGGCATCATGCCCAGCAGCACGAAGATGCCTCATCACACCTCGTCGCAGATGCTCTGCAGGAGGAGGAGTCAAACCGGTGCTGCATTTTGGCCAGGAGTGCTCTCCTAAGTTCATCGTCGTTCTTAATGTCTCGAGAGCTCGGGAAACGTCGGCCAACAAGCTCGTCTCCATCGCACTCTTGCATGGAGTCAAACCCTGCAAGGACAAACAAACAGCAAAAGCAAGCATCAGCTTCTTCCGATCAGAGGAAACTGGCAACGCATTAGGGAATTGCGGGCCCGGGAACTCTCGCCGTGCATCAGACCTGCAAAATCTCGGCCATTTTTCCGCCGATTTTGGGAACCGATGAGGATTCATCGTCGTCGTCGTCGTCGTCGTCATGGTCGCTGGAATTGAGCTCATTGCAAGAGCCGATTCTGCAGTTGCAACGAGCTCTGCCACACTTGCCAAGCTGCTGCTCATCAGCTGCTTCTTCCTCCATGAACTCGTGCACCATGGCTGCCAGGCACACGGAGTTCGGCTCATGCTCGCTCCCACTGCTGCTGTAATACTTCTTCGCCTCAGTTCTTTCTCGAGCCGCTGCTTCCACCACGACGGCTGCTCTCGCCTGATCTGCAAGGAACACATCCGATCCGCCAGCAGCAACAACTTCTTGTTTGTAGAACCTCAGCAGACTTACTGGCGGTCGAAAAACAGTCACGGCGCTGGCAGGTTGATGAGCGGCAGCTCGTCCACCACCAGTTGTAGCTTTCGTCGCGGCAGCGAAGAAGTCTTGACGAACATGGTTGATATTTCCCGCATTATCTGGCGCACTCATCTCCCTCGCTTTGCAGCCGTCACTAGAGGGAGTTGGTGCTCCTGCACCGAAGTTAGGCGCTCTTCGGCCTTTGGGGGCTGACGCCAAAGGCTTGACATAAACAAGTCCAGGCATTGTGAACAAGTGTGTTCCGATGCTCTCTCTCTCTCTCTCTCTCTCTCTCTCGCTCTCTCGTTCTCTCTGTGTCTCTTCAATGTGGAAAACTCACAAATGTGCTTCAGAATCCAGTAAATCTGTTCTAGTCATCACTTGTCTACAAGCAAGCGCTGGACCCGTCGAGCTCCTTGATGTTTAAATATCGAAATGCCTTTTCTGCACCAGCTGCTGTTCTAGAGCTCATAAATTCCACACATCCTGCAATTCATCAAAACTCAACTCAAAGATCAGCGATCAGCCTGTTTACCTAGCGAATTTGATCATATCAATTTCAAATCCTGAAAAACTTCAGAGAATCATCATCATCATCATCATCATCATCTTCTTCTTCTTAGACAAGTTCTTCTTCTTGCCCTCAGACTCCTCCAATTACTTTCAATCTGATTCTCCAGCTCTTGTTGACTGCTGCATCAAAGAAAAAAATTTCTTCAAATTCAACACTTGTTTGTGCGGGTTTTCGAACGATTTTAAATACGTTCGAATCATCGGCTTCCTTTCTCTCGATGCCAGGAAGCATCCGGCTGCCGAACTGCGAAGAAATGGAGAGAGAGAGATACACACTAGAGAGAGAGAAGCGAGAGAGAGAGATGAGAGAGGGCGCGTACACACCCGATTCTTCACCGGGTGAGGCAGGCAGTCTCACGCCTGAGTATCTTTGCCTTGGGAACGTCGGGTTTGGTGTGCGTTGCGTCACTTCTCAGGGCTTTTCTACCCGCTGAAACGACGGTCTTCGGCCGTGCTGAACACTTAACCTGAAATTACCCTGAAATTATCATGCTGGGAGTAACTTAATTTAGAAAGGACTTTTTAATCTACCTAAGTAGTAATGAATTCTCACTGGTTAGGTGAGGTTTTTCATGGTAATTTCCTTTGCCTGCAGCATTTACCTCTTGCTTATCTTAAATTAAAAAATAATTAACTAGTGTCACCAAGAAGAAGAAACGTTCCCACTTAGATAAATAAATGTCCAACAACTGTAATTAATTAATTAATAAATTTTTCAATTTTGTGATGTAGCCAAGGTGGTGATCATCAATAAGCAAATTAGCCAAAAAATATTAAAAATATGAAAGAATCACTTATGTATTTTTGGCTACCTACTTGAACCATGTATAGAAATGTGAGGATTTATTTCAAAAAATCATTGAATTTGCAACCAAAAAAAATCCAAAAATTCACAACAGTGTGAAATTCTGCACAAGAAAACACTGCTTTATACCAGAGAAAAATACTCCTAAAGAAGTAGGCTGATTCCTAAGGTTTTGAAATTGTACAACATGATCCTCACAAAATCATGTAATTCATTAGTTAAGTATTTTATACCAACTAATGAGTAAAATAGTCACAACCCCACAAATAAATGTTAGAATTGACATCATAATCATAAATACATCTTTCTATGGATGATTGCCACTTTGGCCACAAGCAGAAATTCCTGGGGGAAAAAAAACCCTGGTTGGCTCTGCCTGTAAGGGAGACACTAGAAAAATGTACTAATTTTCACTTGGTGGCACATTTTGAGGCATGCTCACTTGGTGTTACTATGTGAATGGTGAGTTCAATTTTTGGGAACTTTATTGAACATTTCATATTTTAACCATTGCTGCTTTGAACTTTGCCATCATGGGCAGGGCAAGTTAGTTTTTGGCTTTTTATATATGTCACCATAGTTGCTGGTACTACCCTTAAAAAAAAGTATGTACCTTCCTATGTCACCTTGGGAAGATGAGATATTCGGTGCAATATACATGAGCATTTTGCATATTCTCAGTACTAGCTAGCTGCTTCCAACTGACGCAACCAACAATGTTTGTAAACCAACTCTGGGATATGCCTGGAGAGCTTGTAATATACTCTCAACTTACCTAAATGCCAAGCAAAAAGGGCAGGAAGACAATTTGTTTTGGATCTCCCCAAGTTGAGCTAATAATTCAATGATGACAGGACATTTGCCTCCACCTTTCTTTCATGGGTAAATTTGTTGTTGTGGTTTGTTCACATTGGTTCAGGTTTCTATATGGCCATCTATATCAGGGTTTTTTTTTGGGGCAAATTTTCATACTGTGAAGACAAATTTTGAGGATTTTTCGTTTTTCTGTATAAATTTAAAAATTTGCTAAAAATTTGGAAAAAATTACCAAACTTTTGAAACCACAAAATTGAAAAAAAAAGAAAAAAAAACACCCTGACCTAGCTACATTTGGGTTGTAATTGTAAAGTGTAAGGTTTTTGAAATAGTTCTCCAAACACTATGGCTAGTCCATGTACAAGTCATTTTTTAGCATGTGAAACCCTAGGTTCTTTAAGCATATTTCAATGTGCCTTTTGGATTGTAATAGAAGAAGAAGGAGAAGGTTTTTGCCTTTTTCTTTTTTGTCCAACTCAAGCTACAAACTAGTAGCTAGAAATGTTCAGCATATGCATATTCTTCAATGGGAATCAAAAATCAAATGACTACTTAACACAAGGAAAGTTGAAATAAAAAGAACACAACATATCCTAGGTGCCTATAGACCCTTCCAGGAGTATATATAATTATATTCTATCTTTTAGCCAAAGGATGTAGGACACACTCTGTGGCCACCTATCCAATCCATACTATACATAGTACCACCATGAGCAGCTTGATGATAGCTTTTCATTTCATTTCTCTTCTGCTATTTATTTCATCAACATCGTGTGTCTTGGAACATTTGTAGTGTCCATTAGACTACTCTGGTCATATAAATTTGATCACCTTTGAATAGGCGAAGGTTGCAAATACATATGTAGGTATATGGTCCAGAAAAGAGTCCAAGTTCATTCAGGGGGAATGTATTTGGTACGTCCTGAAGTAACCAAACAAAGAAGAAAAAAGGGTATTCAGTTAGCTAATGTCATGGGTATTGGACATGTGTAGTGATCCACCATTAATTTTTTGGGGTGAATTTTTGCATTCTGGCAACAATGTTTTCTGGAAAAATTTAGTGTAAATCCAAAAAAAATTCTAAAAAATTCGAAAACACAAAATTGGGGGGGG
>Ga0209611_10011041_pt1 | contig 13138 bp, 16 predicted proteins | sample S1TSphgellanicum_3_FD_187693 | JGI IMG/M metagenome (GOLD analysis project Ga0209611, IMG submission 187693) | Host-associated microbial communities from peat moss isolated from Minnesota, USA - S1T2_Fc - Sphagnum magellanicum MG (SPAdes) (version 2) | ecosystem: Host-associated > Plants > Peat... | reverse complement strand
ACTCCGAGTGTGCAGATGAGAAGATCTACTGCAAGCTGACCTGCGTTGCCTATCGATACCGCAGGCTGTAAGAATCCACACAACAAACGAATACCTTGAATCAATCGTTCCGCAAACGTCACAAAAGTTCTCGATCGCGTAAAACATAAAAACACTTCTCGATCTCGTCTAACATGCCCCTAAATGTAGCGAGCTCCAGACAACACATCCTCTGAAACCTTAATCTGAGTGGAAAGCGTAGAGAGAAGAGGGGGATGAGCAACAATACCAGCACAAGAATGGAAGCGTTGCGCAGGTGTCCATCGCCTCCAGGCCTCACTGACACCATCGCTTCTCTCCAAATAGTTCGCCGCTTCCACTGGATGCTCGTGGAACACTGAACAAGCACACACCGGCACTCAAAGAAACTCGAGATGCAGCTTCTCCATGAGATTAGGTTACAAACAATTGAATGCCAGCAATAGCAGAAGGAAAAACGAATTAAAGACCCGCTAAGAAATTCTCAGGCTCTCGAAGGAAAATCGAAGTACTTGCACTGGACAACAAAGGCAGCAGGATATTGGACGATGGAGTTGCAGAGAAAGAGTAAAGGATTAGGTGAAATTGATGAACAATTTGAAGAGTTAAGTCGTGTATGCGCCACCTCGTGGTTAACATGGTCGCCAGCTAGCGAGTCTTCTCTAATGAGTATCGTCATCATGTCTTGAATGATTCTTTATATCTTCTCACATCGCTACTTCTTTCCATTAAACCATGTTCGTTTTGAAGGATCTGAAAATGATAGGCACTAGTTCACATGTGCACAGTACTTCACGTCTTTTTTGGCCTCATCTCCTGAATCACAATAGGTACGGCAAACTTCTCTAAGTTTGGCATCAACATGCTCCACCTCTCCTACAGGAACCCCTTCCCCTTTCATGAATTGCCTCCAACACCTACATGTAATTACGCCATCTCAATGTCCATGTTGCCCCCTCGCCCACTAGTTAAGTCCTCCACCTCAAACACTAATGTTGGGCATGTGTTTTTTGTTTTTTGTATAACCACATGTCATCCCCCACCATTCAACCTGTCCTCAGTGCAAAACATTATACCATAATCATACACAAAAATGAAAATAGGAACCAAACCATTAACTATTTCTCCTCTAAAAGTAGTAGCCTATTGCATAGTAACTGTCTAATATAACAAAAAATTGCTTAGTTTTCCAATACATTGCATACATATGCTACATAATATGGAACATGGAAAGCCCACTAGATATTGAAGTTGTTGTTTTCCTACTGTAAGAGATATTGTTATGATAGTTTCTAATGCTCCAATGCACAAAGTTGTTCTAAACTAGAAGCTGACTGCCAAATGGTGGTTGTAGAGGTGGACATATTAAAAAAAACTAGATACCATTCTCATTTTTTATACTGAATAGATTTGGTAAAGGAACTTTAGGTTTTGAACTAATTCTCAAATCACCCAAAAAGGAGTGAAAACATGTGTTCCATTCCTTTCATAGACATGTAATCACTAGACCTAAACCAACCCATCTATCATCAAATTTGTCTATGTAGAACGAACATATTGTTGACATAGTTGCACATCTGTGATCTAAGGCACACCTACTCTCAATCATGAAACAAAAGGATTCAGGCGAGCTCAAGTTCACCGCTAGTCTTCTATTTTGTATGACCTATTGGAAGAATGAATGTGTATGATGTTACTGAAACTTTGTCTTAAGAAAATGGTTAATCTAAGTGGCAGACTAGGCCATGTTATTTTTACCTTCCTTTTTAATGAAAGGTTCACCAACAATTCATAATTATAGTTGACTCTGGGTCATCTTTCAATATGGAAATCTCAACCTCAAATTTGGCACTAGGTGTTGGGTCTGTTCCACCTTAGGATTTGTGACACCAAAATTTTAGTTATGGTGAGGTTTAATGGCCATTGCACAGATTGATGAATTATTCTTAACTTCTGTGCTGTATTGTTATATGGCAATGGAATCACACATTAACCATCAGTGTCGCTCAAATATGCTCTTTTGGAGAGACCAGCAAGTACAATACGAAAAACATTATTAGAAAAACAGGAATGGTCTCTTCTTCATATGCAAAAATCAAAACCTTATAATGGCATACATATTCACCACTTAATTCATTGCAAACTAGTAGCAATAATAGTTAGTTTCCAATTTTGATATCACCTTAACTGATTATGTTTGTCAATGTCTAATGCTGATTGCTACAAAAAAAGTAAGCAATTAAGGTTTCTTTGTGAATATATATTCAATTTAGTTTTCTGTTTTTGACTTTTTTATCATAGAGCTTGCTGAGCAATTATTGTATGACTATTGTTTTACAAGGATAGGGTCTGCAAAACAAGTCTGAAAGCGAAAACAGATGCATTTGTGAGCAACTATGAGAATGATGTTAGAAATGGGACATGGAAAGGAGGGTTTCCAGCCAAGAACCTTCACCATCTCCAAAATTGCAGTCAATCGGTATGTCAGTGCAGTGTCTACTGAATCTCTCAATCAGACCAAAAGGATACTGAATCCAGGTGAACAGCTTCTGCCATGGCTAAAGACGAACAGACATGACTGACAGCAAAGGCAATGACACCACAGAACAAGGTGCTGATACAGGGGTATGGCTTGCATTATCCAGGAGCACCATCTGGTAAGTCTAGGGGCAAGTGCGATGAGTCAGCATTTTAGATCATATGTTGACAAGGTGGATTCACATAGTTGTTTGCACTGTTATTGAGGGAAAGGAACAACTCACAATACAAACCTTTTGCTTCTTACGAGTCTTTCCTGTGGAAAATATTGTGAACTTGATACCATTACTCTCGTCATCAAAATCACCTGAATTTTGCAGGAAGATGGTCAACAAACCTTACATATAATGGCAGATAAGTTCTGCAGGTTTCTGGTTCAAACAACTGTGACCTTTCTCAGCCAAATTGTTCAATATGATGTTTCCAATTGTCAAACCGGGATATGTACAATAGCAGAAACCATACCTGTGCAGAAGATTATGAAAATGATATATTGTGTGAAAACATTTCAATTTGTCAATTAACATCCAAAAGAAGTTTGGTTCGATCTAATAAAGTTTTAAACAATGCATGTTTTTGTTTTGCATTCTTCTACAAACAATGTCGTTGACTAAAGCTTTAAACCCATTACTCTTTCTCTTTGTGTTCTTTTGCTTTTAATTCAGCAAACTTCTCGTCCCATTGCTCCAACTCTTCACGGACAACATCTTCACCTGTCACAGAATTCTCTTCTTCATCATCTTCTTTCTTGGCCCTTTTAATATCCTGCAAAAACACATGCCACATTTATTGTCTAAAATATGCTAAAAACCCTCACCTGCACATTCTACATAATGACTTTGTTCTGTGTGTTGTCCTGCATATGCACACCTCCACATTAAAAATTGGTCTGTGAGTTTTCCCAGAAAAATGTGATGTGAATGATTATGTTTTGTAAAGCTTCTGGAATGTTTTCGATTTCACAATCATTCATGATTAAGAAAGGAAATCAAAACAGGTCAGGAGAGGTTGCAACTTACAGTTCTGACAGCCAAATTCTGCAGCCGAAGCAACAAGGTATCTGCATGTTCCTTCATCTGCTTAACTTGATTACGCTCAAATAGTACCTTGGATATATTTAGTCCTTGTCCTCCTTCATTATTAACACTGATGTCAAGCTGTCAAAACCCCCCACATCCACTGAAAGTTGAGAGAGGGGCCTGGGCAACAAAGCCCACTATTTGAAGCACAGCAAGAACCAGACATGTGAAGTCTCTTAAATGGAAGTTTTGGCCCCTGACATCCATCTTCAATTGAATGTTTTGTCAGAAAAAGCATCTGTAGCCTAGCTTATTGAATCTGTGACTGTGAACACCATACATAAGAAACTATTTTAAAAGCTGGACAATTTGTCAATAAAGCTACCATAATCCTCCATATAGGCTCAGTGCAGAAACCTTGCTTCTTGAAGCAACAATACACCTTACATGACCAGAGCTTCACTAATGTACTGATGGGCCTGAAGAAATTGAAACAAGCCAGCTAACTGTGTCTACAATTATGCAATGAAGTTACATCAAGAAAATAACTGGAATCTACCTGTCTCAAGTTTTGAGTGGCCTTGCACCCAAGTTCATCACAGAACCATTGAGAATGTGCGCTTAGGACACAAAGGACTGGATGTGCAAAGACATTGGTTCACAAGAGAAAGGAGACAGAATCACCTGAACATGAATGATACAGGCAAGCACACTTGCAAGTGGAAGCCAACTATCCTCAGGTGATATGGACAATCCTGTCCTGCAAGATGTCATCAGGCAATATAACATATATCTCACAAAGCTCCAATATTGAAATATTGCATTAAAAATACAAATATTTAAAGTAAAACTTCAATCCTCACTCCAGTGCTTGAGGAATACATATGCTACCAAGATCTACACCTAAAAACTAGAATCTTGCAGTCTTAGGTTGATTGCTAGGGTTTTACAGAAGACCAGAGCAAACTTTAGATAAGAGCTTTACAAGCTCCTTAGTAGAACATGAGCAAAGAGCAAGGCTCCATACCGTAAGTAGGGTGCCAAGTATACTATGGCATAGACCAGATACCGTTGTTTGCTTGTATCAAGCCAAGCAAATACCCAGGTCTGCCTCCAGCACACCCAAAACTAATCAGTGTGGAAGAGTTCACTCAAAGCTCTTCAATAGGCATCCTAAAACTAAACAAAATCCCAAATTGACATACAAGCAAATAAGGGAAGAGAGATCAAATGGAAGAAGGTAGAGCACGAAAGGAAGTAGGAGAAACAAAGCAAGTGTCAACTGCAAAGTAAATATTCTTCATGAAGCCAAGGAACATACCAGCCAATTGAATAAAGGGATGAAGCTGATGACACCCATTGCTGCATATCTGACATCATCAGCTCCCAGTGCAGATGATCCTTTCTTGCTCTCATCCCTTTCAACATTGACAGGAAGAACCAATGTGCTCATCATGGCAGCTGTAATGGCAATAGCAAATGGTGCATCATCCTCTAATCCTGCTCGACACTTGCCCTGCTCCTTGTAATCTAAGGTCTGCACAGCAATGAAGTCGATAGCACTCCCTGAGTCAATTTGATCAAAACAAAGTGTTCTCATGTCAATAGAGTGACATGCAAAGTCGGATAACAATGTGCAGATTTCAACTCATGCTGTTGCAGAATCCATCATGATAATGAAAAGACCTGAAACTTCAAACAATAAAGCATCGTTGGATATAGCCAGATCCTTGATTAACTTTAGACACCTTTTGTTGAACAATCCTGACAATTAAGTTTTGACAAAGATTGCCAGGAAGACCTTGTAGTACTGCTTTCTAACCTATATGCTTAGCTGGAGGAAGGAATCAAGACTTTCCAGCAAACTTCAGAAGAAAATGTAATATAGAGGTAGGTCCTACTGAAGCCATGGTGATTCAAAACAAAGACTAATACTACAGGATTCATCTCAACCAAGTTTCTAAAACCATCAAGGACAATTTGAAGGGAGGGGATTTGGAAGACTGCTCAAAACAGCTAAGTCTTCAGAAAAGTGGACGCATTTCTCAAGACAGATTTCCCATTAAAGGTCCCGAATTCATATTTCAGATGTCCCTAATCTCGACAGATTTCAACCCCAGGAGAAGTTGCAGCTTTCAGGCCGTATTTGAAAGAACAATGCCCTTGATTGTCGAAGAATGCTCCTTGTACCGCACAAAACAAACACAGTATTGTTTGATCTGCATATGCAAATTGCAGACCCAATCCAGTGCTTCCATGACTCCTCCCCAACTGGCAGAACCCGCACAATTCATCCCTCTTAAGAAACTTCAGTGAGTCTCTCCCCTGGGGATGAAGAAGAGAAATTGCAAAGTCAAAAGGAGCAAGCAAGGCAATTATACAACGAACCTTACAGAACTTCTTCGTCTTCAAAAATCGAGTTCGCAACACCACCCCAGAACGCAACAAAGAGCTATGCCGCAAACTGCAACTCCTCCCAGATAAAGAGATTGCGCTGAAGCCCGGGCTGGAACACAAGGTGGCCACCATGCTGCTTCAAAACCTTCAAGCTTTGTTCCACCCCAACCCTCCTCCTTCACTGCCGCACAATCAATCGAAAAGAAATCCTGGTTGTTGCGTCGACCTATTATGCCATTCAAAATTCTCATACGGAACGGATCCACACACAGACAAAGATAACAAAAGTTAGAACAATAATACCGGCTGAACTTTCGTTCGGCGCTTGAGAGAAAATCCAGAGCACGCAGTGCCTGATTGGGGTTTTGTTCCTCTACGATTCTTGCCTGCCGCCATCTGGCGACAACGTCAGGATCTCCTGCAAATTGCAATTGATCACCGGACACCTGATGTCTGGATTCAATTCCGCTGTTTGTGATGCTGTTCCAGCCACACAAACGCGCTAATGGACAATCGATCTTGCAAGATCTTCACAGTCCAAAAATCCAAGTTTGCTTCTAGCTTCACATCAATTTCTTTGTTTTGGACAGTAGAGATATGGGCTGATTCACTATAGGCTCCATTCGCAGTTCACAGAACTTCTCCAACTTTCTTATGGACGACCAATTTTGCAATCACAGTCCAAAAATACAATTTTGCTTGTATGTTCACGTCAATTTCCCTTGTTGTGATTCTCAAGGACAGTAGTCATATTATGGTACGAATCACTAGAAGCTCCATTCGCAAGTTCACAGGACTTGTCCAACGGAACAAAATCTGCAGTTCTTCTTCACCAGCAAACCGCACACCAACAGTTGCAGCAAACAACACAGAGCAACAATACTTGCACTTTAGAGCTGTGTATAATAATTTCAGCTCATTTAGCAGTAGTATTGATTCAAATTGCTAACCAGATGTGATAATTGATCATATTCATGGCACCATCCCTAGAGCCTGAATTATTGTTTTTGCCTTGGTTTAGCCTCTTCATATTTGCCATATTACCAAACACCTATAGTGGAATTGCTTGAGTCATTTAGCCGAGCATACAGCTAACACAGATGCAACTGACCACAATGTCTTGTGAGGAGCAAAGAGGCACTCCCATCCTAAATACATTCATAACATTCCCTCCCAGCAGTGGGTAGATAACAATGAGTAGATAAACTTCACAGTGGTAATTCAGGAATCCACACAAGAATTCTCTGAAATGGTGCAATAGTCAAGTCCAAAAGCAAACTGACAACTCTGAATCAGTAATCTATTGCAGGCAGGAGTATCCTAATGTAGGAGAAAACCTAGGAAATGTTGTTAGTCTCAAATTCCACTCAATTTTCAGAATAACTCCATACAGAAAGACACACTAGACCTAAGTGGTACCAATGGTAGAGGCAGGAAATCAAAACTACAAGGATACTCCACTGCCACTTTTTCAGAGGTACCGCGTCTGATAACCAATCTGATAACAGTGTCCAACTATAGTGGTGGAATGATACCATTAGACATGCTACAAACAAAACAAACTTGATGTAGTTATTGACAAGACAGACTACTAGCATCACCAATAATCCATGCAAGAACAAACACCATCCTCAAAGTGATGAAAGCAATTGGGATCCCTCATCATGATTGTTCTCCCAAATATTTTTGAAATGAACTTTGTGGAACAAACAATCTTCACAAACCCACATGATTTCTATTAATCAGAGTGGAGTACCAGAAGTTCTGCTGATACGCCTGAATGCAATAGCCAGTTTCTCAGCATGGTGGCAAATGAAACACCTTTTCTTCTTCCACATCATACAGCAATAATTTAGTATGTGGCAGATACCCTCAATCAGACATGAGCCTTGACAATCTCTTCAGTTCTGTGCAGATTTTAGTCATCTGAGGGTGGTCTTAATCATCTACTACAAATGCACTATGCACCTCATTCTTCACTTCAATCGAGGTGCAACCAGTTTCTTCACACCTCTGTCCTTTCTCTGCCATTCAAACATTTGCACAGAGACGCCTATTGCCAGCAGCTGCATAGATGTTTGATAGCAGCACATAACCAGCAGCATTTTCAGGCTGGAATAAGAACTCGTTTAGCAACATGTTCCCCCATCTCCACTTTACCATGAATTCTGCAAGCTCCAAGCAAAGCCCCCCATGCAGCCACCTCTGGTTTACAGGGCATTGCCTTTATCATATTCTCTGCCTCCTCTAGACGGCCAGCACAGCCAAGAAGGTCAACCATGCAGATGTAATGTTCCAATTTTGCAGAAATCATGTGAACTGTGGTCATTGAGGCATAACAGCGCATGCCTTCATCCACCAAACCTGCATGGCTACAAGCTGACAGAAGACAAACAAAAGTGATATCATCTGGCTATACACCTTCTTCACAGATCTGTTCAAAGTGTTTAAGAGCTTCCTTACCATGCCCATGCATGGCACATCCCCCAAGTATGGCAGTCCAAGTGACCACATTTCAAGATGGCATCTTGTTGAATACACTCCAAGCATCCTCCATGCTCCCACACTTTGCATACATGTCCACCAAGCTACTCCCCACAAAGACATCTGAATCCCATCCTCTTTCAATGATCTGCTCATGAGCAAACCTGCCATCTTCAAGCACAACCGCACTGGCACATGCATTCAGCACCCCCACAAAAGTAACAGAGTCTGGCTGCACACCTGCATGCTGCATTTGTTGAAATAGTTCCAGTGCCTTCTGCCCTTACCCACATTTCACATGTCCTGATATCATGGTGGTCCAAGTGACCACATCTTGAGATGGCATCTTGTTGAAGACTCTCCCAGCATCCTCCATGCTCCCACATTTTACATACATGCCAACCAAGCCATTCTGGACAAAGACATCAGACTCATAACCACTTTGAATGATCTGTTCATGAACATGCCTGCCGTCTTCAAGTGCTCCTAAACCAGCACATGCATTAATCACCTGAACAAAAGTGAAATTGTCAGGATTCATTCCTTCTCGTTGCATTTGCTGGAAGAGCTGCACTGCCTTCTCAGGTTGCCCATCCTTCACATATTTCATAAGCTTCTTATTCCATGCAAAAATGTTCAATTGCACTGTGCCTGGTGCCATTGCAGCCATCTCTCCTACCACCCATGGTGGGTTTCGTTGGTCCTCAAGCCAGAGTGCTTCCCCTGTCTTCTTATGTTTGAAATCTGGGTACTTCGCATTTTCCTACAACCAGAAATCCAGATTTGTAAACGCATACTCTCTGGTACCTGTTTCAAACTTGGACATCATCCTATCCACAATCCCTTCAAGCATGTCAACTGTCCTAGTGTCACTGGTATTCTCTCCAACATCACACATCTTGTCAGGTCCAGTTGTTGCAAGTTCATCAACTCCCCCATTGAATCCGGTAAGTTGTAAGGTAACTGTTCACACTCAAGTCTAAAATATTTAGTTGACATCGCAACTGCTCACCAATCCTCAATGGCAAGTTAATAGGAGCCCTGCTGATATCAGCTCATGATAACTCACCATTAGGATACGGGAATTCCCACCTGGTCCAACAAAAGCAATATCTTCAAATTGAACAAGGTGGAAGATTGATTGTGGAAAAAGTGTTTCAACACAACAATCAAGGTGTAAAGAGCACAACTCTGTCAAGTCACTAGCCATGTCCTCAGGATATATTTTCCCACATAAGTTTAATGGGTTCAACCATGGAGGACACAAGTTCAACTTCCTAAATCTTGTAAGCTGTCAAGTCAAGGCAGATATGTTGACTAAGTCTTTGCAAAAGCCAAAGTCCAACCCTTTTGAAGCCATTAATTTCGCAATAGACTCTGGTAACCTTTGCATTCTATGACAATCCTGGTTCACTAAGGTACTCCTGACTTGCCATTTGCCCAAGGAACTCTGGTAAGCTTATCAAACTCTTACATCACGCATAACCACTCTTTCATCATCATTCACTTGTATGAGCGATCTATCTTTCAAATTTTGAAAGCTAGTCCATGTTGAATTTTGTCATGCACCATTCCATAATTGCAATGCCTTCCAAACTTGAAGCCACTTTCTTGTCATGTGGGGAATCAAAACACAAGCAATATCAAGGAACATTTTGTGTTCTTCATCAGCTAGGCCATCAAAACTAATCCTTAACCAACTCCAAAGATTTTCATTCATAGTACCACCTCCCAAAGGTTGGGCCTGCTGCAACCTTGATAAAGCTTCTTCCCATAATATGACAGAGCCTTTGACCTAGCTATCTTTGTTGTGTTACTATTGAATGTTTATGTCACAATCGCATGTTTCAAACTATAAAACCAGTAGATGTGTAATAATATGGTTCCACCTAAATCTGGTTCTACCCTTGTTAAGACCCACTATGAATCTGTGTAAATGTAGATTACAATGATGTGCAGCCATGTTATTTCCAAGGCATTGCAACGCTCGGAGATATAGGGGAAAAAGGAAGTTTGCACGTAAAACCTGGTCACAACGCTTTGAACCAAATTTTTGGCAATCTCGGAAACGTCGCCCGTATTCCCCAATCCATGCAAGTTGGTGGCGTATGCATCGTAGAAGAGCAATGTGACTCGTACGTTGTGCCCCAAGTCCGGGGGCAACCATTCTTCAGGCCAGCACACTGTAGGGTCACCTCGTGAAGACCATGTGGTTCTCCACATCTGGTTTGCTTCATCCCTGAATTGACAGCCGTGGAAGAATACGACCTCAAAATTAGTGCGACGGACGGTCTCCTTCAGGTGGCCATACTTGTTTCCCGGAAATATCTGCAAAACGAAACCACCGTCACAACAATGGATCGCAAAACTTGCAACTCTTGATGCAAGAATGAGAAAGCTTGAGGCTACGATAGTCCTGATAACAGAAGGATTTGACAAGAATTAGACGGCATAATGGGTGCATAAACGTTGTTTCAACTCACTGTGGCCACCCGCCGGTGGGTGGTATTGCAGTTTACGCAGTTCTAAGAGCTGCAATGATCCATGTTGTTAGGTTCAACGGAACAGACTTGCATAGTCGAACTCGGAGCTGTGAGCTGGCCCAATCCGCATCTTCTACGCCTTGCTTCACGAAACAATATTCACCGAAGTGAAGCCATTCTTAGTCGAGATCGGTGCCGATGTCACGTAATATGCTAGCGGTCTCGGTGTGGAGCAGCAAGCTGTCATTCACCTAGAAGGGCGTTGGGCGCATTCGGCTGTCAGAGCTCCTTTTCGCGGCTGAGCTGACGAATTCAAGCGCATGTGCGCAGTCCTTTTCTCCCTTTCTCTTTCACGTTGCAGGGCAGGCGGGGCGACCTCAGTGCGACAAACCAGGGTTGGCCAGTTGTTATGATCGGTGCAGATGCCGCGTAGTATTGCTAGCGGTGTTAGTGCGCTGCAGCAAGGCATGATACAACTAGAGGGCCGTGGTGGTATCGTGGATCCCTTTCTCCCTGTCTCATGTCGCAGGGCGGCCGGCCGATCGCAGCAATCAACAGGGCTGGCCACCATTATTTTCTAAAGAGTGTTTTCCTTTCACTTTCCCAGAACAGCCTTCTTTTGAGGCACTCACCGCATGTAAAGAATGTGTATACTATTCTGTACAGGAGAAGGGCCTGAGTACAGGCCCTTCCGTGATTTGAGATGTGTGCCCGAGGCCGGTAAGCCAAGGGAATAGGTCGAAAATCACGGAAGGGCCTGTACTTGGGTCCTTTTCAAAGCTGGGAGCTTTTCACTTTTCAGAAATAGTGACAGGCTGGCTGGTACCATCCGCTGGTCAGAAGATCCCAGTAGAGCCTGGCTGGTACCTTCAACCGCAGAAGATCCTGCTTGCTGAAAACAGGTCTCTTCAGGTAAGTGAGCTGAAAATACATAGGAAAAAACCAGGCAGTGCTTTACGGATTTGGAAACCGGCAGCTGTGATTTCATTTGGGAGGAGAGTTGACACTTGGCACCTAAAGGGCCAAGGGGCACGTGTTTGAGGAACAGTGTTTGAGGAACCTTGCAGGTACGGTGCCATTTATATGTTGTGGCAGAACGTTTACTGAGGGTAAGGCACCACCCTCCATATACCTACAGTAGAAAAATTCTACAAATTCTTTACCAAAAAAAATTGTTTCGGGTACAAATTGAAGGACCACCAGACTTTTGCAATTTTTTTTGGTTCACAGAAGCAACTACTTCAATAGAGTGATGAGCCACCCGTTTCAATGGGTGCCCAATATTGCACAGGCCACAAGATTGCCAGAATTGTATACTTAATTTGTAACACACCTGAGTACCTTGGTGGCTTCAGCACAAATTATGTAGTTCTAGAAATGCCAAAATTCACCTAAAAAAACTTTTCTCAAAAGAGGAAAATGAAGAACCTTTTGGAATACTCCAGAACATTCTGTTTTTCAAAATGAAACCTTCAGAATTAATTAATCATTTGACAGACATGTGCCAAAGGCAAGTTTTTTAAGCAACCCACCTCTACTTTTGAGGTCAAAAAACCTTAAGACACACATTGATTGCAAATCCTTGAAGAGGACAGACACAAAAGGAATGTGGTGAGTTCATTGTACACAGAGAGTCAACAGAATGAGGCATTAGTCAAAGGAATTTAAGCCTCACCATGGCCCAGGATCAAACACAACTTGCTTTCTGGAAATGGGCACTCGTAGCCAAAGTTGTAAAACCATGTTACAGATAAGGAAGCTAAAGACTAGTTTCAATGATGCATGCAACCAGCCTCTGGCGATTGTTGGATCATCATAAGATTCTAGCAAAGCACTGTGAGGTGCCCTGCCAGGAGTGCCCCACACCATACGCAGAAACAAACTAAAAGAGCTCGACTCAGTCTTCAAGCAAACAGAGACCTTGTCAAGTGAGCATTTCCTGGAGGCAGAACAGCTCACCAAAATGGCTGGCTGGAAAATTAACCTCCTCAAAGATGCTCGAACTTGATGTGCATGGCAAATCGAATGAAACAAGAAGAAACAAGACTGTGGACTGAGAAGACATTTCCTTAAATGGATTTCAAGAGTATCTGAGGCTAATTGACTACAACATCTGCTTTCATGTCTAGATTAAGATCAGTTCAGGGTTTAAATCTGGACAGCAACAGAACTATACTCCAATGGCATCAAAGAAACAGG
>Ga0209611_10011040_pt1 | contig 13138 bp, 7 predicted proteins | sample S1TSphgellanicum_3_FD_187693 | JGI IMG/M metagenome (GOLD analysis project Ga0209611, IMG submission 187693) | Host-associated microbial communities from peat moss isolated from Minnesota, USA - S1T2_Fc - Sphagnum magellanicum MG (SPAdes) (version 2) | ecosystem: Host-associated > Plants > Peat... | reverse complement strand
CCCCCCCAAAAAAAAAAAAAAAAAGTTCATTTTTGAAAACTTTGTTATTTTCAGATATATATAGGATTCAAATTGTAGAAAATATCGTTCAATTATCATTCAAGAGGAGATTTAATTAATCATTTTTTTTTTTCATAAAATTTTAAGAGCAATTAGGATGGATAAACATTAAATCAGCTAAACAAGTGAGGATTAATTTTTGAATTAGATAATTAAAGGAGAATTTTTTTATTGAAAATTAGCTTAATCTCAAAAAAATATGTTAATCTCTTACAATATTTTTCAACATATTCAAACAAAATAAAACATATTCACATTTGTAGAAAATAATATGTAAACATGTGTATGATATTAGAAAGACAAAAAATATTTAATTTTTTTGGACAGGACACAAAAATTTTACAAGACATTGAAAAAAAAAAAAAGACTTTTTTTTTCTTTCGATATCTTAGAATCCATAAGGACATTTTGAGACATTACAACTTATAAAATGTTTATTTTTAAAATTTTTGATTCTGGAATCAACCTCTAATAAATTTGCAATTTGAAATTGTCTTATTATAAGGCCCAAGATTGCACAAGATTGTAGCCCATCCCACTTAAACCAGCTCCAATGAAATCATCGTCTCTAGAATTAATTTGGCTAGCTAGGGATAACTAAATTTGTCTTGGTTCTGGTTAAACTTTTCATAGAAAAAAGAAAAAAAAACAAAAACAAATCATGGTATTATTAACCTTTATGCTACTATTCTCATTGGTCCTGTGGTGGGGCTGTTAATGTAATACCCTCGCCCTAGGGGAGGGTATTCTCAGAATGAATAAGGGGCCCACTCGAGGTGGGGCCAAAGCAGCCCCTTATTCTGAGAATGCCCTCCCCCAAGGGCGTTACCGTGTGTAAAAGCACAACTAGCCCTAGTGTTAAGGCATTCCCAATATAAGGGGCCAATGATGATGAGGTGGTAGCCACCTTAGGGCTTTACTTTACCCATCTTAAAGCACAAGATGAATATTATCATGAACAATCATGAGGTGTAAGAGGAGGAGGGTTCTTTTACACCTCTACTCCTTATTAGTGGCAGGAAAGCTTTATACCAATTTCTATAAAAAAAAAATTTGGAATTTTTTTTCAAAACTTTATTAAATTAGTGGACTTTAAACTGGATTTAAGAAAAATGAAATTAAACCAAATGTTTTGTCAAAAAGTGTCAAAATTTGTCAAAAATAATATAATTGCTCTATACTAATAAGTATGCATAATTTCCTTCCCATTATATAGGCTTAAGATATTGGTGGATATAAGGTAGCCTTCCAAATACATTAGGCAACTCTCCCAATGTTTTACTCTATTGAAGTTACCAATGTCATGGGAACTAGTTTCCTCCCAGATTTCATAAAGAATGGGTTGTTTTTTTTCTCCTCAAAAAGGTGTAGGAGGGAGATGGTGCTTATGCCTAATCCTCAAGAGTGGGATCAAGATCCATCACACACTCATAATGAGTAGGTGACTTAATCCCACCATTAAAAGAATAGAGGAATAAGTGTGAGAACCCTCATCTGTTTTAGAACTCATTGACAGATATAAAGTACTCTTCAACATTTGCAAATCTTTTCAACTGCTTAACATGTACAAGGTTCCATCCAAAATACATTAGGAACGTTTCTAAGAGCATCTCCACTGTAGTAAGATGATGTAAAAGTCCCCTCTAATGTACACTAAATATGGTTAGAATACCATGATTTTTAAAAAAAGTTTAAAATAAAATTACTTGCTATTTATTGGTCCGTGATAATGATTGGTTTAACTGTAAATATTTAATTGATCTTTCACAATTTAAAATGAACTTTCTCATATTTATGGGTGGGAACAAGTGAACATTAAATTAATCTAATATACAAATGCAATTTATTGCTATGTGGTTGAGATTCTCTAAATGATTTGTGTTAAGTTGTTAACCAAATGTGATGAAATAATTTGTTGTTGTATTGTTTCCATTACTACATTCAAAACCTTTTAAGGAGAACTTCTCATGCTGTGCACTTTTGTCCTTTACCAGGATAGAGATGCTCAACTCTGAATTTTAACTCATTGCACTTGTTTAATGCTTGCCCACCTTGTGATCTCACTGCCATATAGCACATCACCATCCTAGTGATGTGCTATACGGTGGTGAGATCACAAAGTGTCATATTTCACGAGGAGACACAAACCTTCCTCGTGATAGTGATGTCACGAGCATGGCATCAAGCTACACTTTACTACATCAATGATCATTGCTTGAAATTCCTTGTTAATGGAGGGATGTAATATTTCAATTGTGAATTTTGGACTTTTAATTGTGAATTCGATTTTTTTGGATTTGGTTGTTCCCAATGTGTTCTCTTTGAGTTCCCAACAAGTTCTCAAAGTGTTCTCCCAACAAGTTTCCCAGGTTCCCAGTGTGTTCCTCAACATGTTCCAAATAGCATCTCACTTTATCCCATATCCTTTGCCGTAAGTTCTACTTTTGTAACCTATCCAAACATCCCAATAGAATAAGACTACAAAATATCTATTTTTTGGGAACTCCAAAGGTCGAGTAATTTTTTTTCTGTGATGTGCCAATCAATGATGCCCATAACAAAAGAAAATAATTGAATTCAAGGTCAGATATTGCCAATGAGGGGTTTGCTTTCAATTTCCTGAGGTCAAAAAATTCGCAGATTTTGCTCAACAAACAGCAAATCTAGTTGAAATTACACTGGAAAAATATATTTGTCCAGAATTTTCTCCAAAAAGAAAATTGCCATGATGATGCAAAAATCTCCCCAAAAAAATTGCTGATTACCATCTGATCACTCAGGCACACCTGGGATGCAGTTGGGTGAGACGGATCACAATAAGAATTGATATGAAGATTAGAGTTTAATTAAAGAGCTTGATATGCAACAAGAAGATTGTAAGTACCAAGAGCAACAAAGATGTGGATGCCATAGGTTTGGTTAACACACAGCTCCACACAGATTACAAACCTCAGCACGTTAGGCTGCACAGCAGACTTCCTACTAAATCATAGACGAGGAAGAGGTGGTTATGCAGACACCCACATCTCATCTTCCATTTCAGTCTGTTGGGAGTGAAAAACAGATCTATTCATGTGAGAACAAGAATAAAATTGCTCTGTGCAACAAGATATTCTGTGTTATATGTTGAAGCCTGTGGCCAAGGGCTTTACTGCACATAAATACTGTGCTTTGGATTTTATTCTTTAGCTTTTTTCCTGGAAACAAAAAAATGACAGAGGGATTTTGGAAAATTGTATACCCACGCCTGCACATGTTTTGTTTTCTGAAATGCCTCGTCGGTTCTTATGCTCTGCAACATGCTCTCTGAATACACTAGGAAAATCTGAGGAGGTCTTTACAAGCTGCTTGATATTGCAGTGAACTCTTTGACAAGATTGTTCAGCAATCACAGTGGGTGCTACATTTGTCTCAAGAGATTCACATGAAGTAGACATTGAATCGCAAATGACTATCTAGAAGCACAGCTGTGGCCATACACAACCTGCTGGGAAGACATAATCATATGATTAGTATGAGTTGAACAGTGGGTGGTCTGGTATTTCTGAAACATGAGACTGCCTGTGATGACAGGCAGCTGGCATAGTATACAACATTCCATTAGGCTAGCACAGCTCATAATGGAACTTCTTTGGAAAACAAAACCAGCCTGGGGTTTTATGGGCTGCAACTTTGCTGCTTTGCAGATGGTTTTGAAACTTTTGCCTAAAACACTTCTGGAGGGTCAGCACGGCAATCCAAAACTCAGAGGATTCAGAACACTGCAACTTTCATGGTGCACCAAAACACAATGTCCTGATTGAAGATGTCACAAACTACTGAGGGGCAAATAAATAGCCAGACAAAGCACTCACAGAAGATGATCATACAACAATGCTGACTGCAGTGCCAGTCCCTAAACCCTAAACCCTAATTATGTAGAATTTACACGCCTCAGTTGTACAGTTACAATGCAGAATGACGTCTGGTTTATTTTTAGTCATCTGCCATTAAATTCTTAACACTGAATAGTTAGTGCCACCATTCAGGGTGGATAGCTAATCTCTGCAGTTGTCGCATGACTCACAGTTACAACTAGATATAGTAGCTCGGTGACTTAAACTAACTTCAACTTATCATCTAGTTCAGGACAGTGGCTTATCCTTTCTCTTCTGGTATTTATTTGGTTAGTTCTCGGTTGTTAAGTACTCCCGAACAATGAAGTTCCTCTAGACTCTAAATTCTACAAATTAACCCTTTGTTTTCATCCAACTCATGTGAGATAAATTCACATATAACTCACCTTGCTGAATGTACTTGGGTCAGCTTCCATTATCATAGTCAACATATCTTCTAGAATGTGATCTATCCCCATAGATTGACAATTTCCTTGTCATAGCTCCAGGTTGTAGTTGCTATAGCACATAAGAAAAGTAAGAACCATGGAACCCCACAATGAAGTGTACTCATTCTTCTAGAAAGAAGTCCCCCTACACTTTTTGGTTCAGTACAACAATCAATTTCAGAGGATCCACTGGCAGGCACAACAATGTCCTCTAAAATGATTTCTGGAAGTTCCCCCAAGTGTATACTGGCTATTATAGAGTAATCTACAAAAACTAGAACCAATCTTATAGATATCAGGTCTTCATCTAGACTGTGCTCTTGCCTTATTCCTATCCTATACTGCTCCATCTAAATTAGGTGAATTGCTAGGCCAATTTTTTTGTATTTATGAGATTGCAGAGAAACTCCAAAACAACACTTTAAAGGTAACTATTGTATCAATTATTCCAGCTCAAACCAAACTAACACAAGAAGAATTTGTGCACTCTTTACCTTCTAAATGTCACTCAAAAAGCACAAATGACAGTGACTAGTAGCCATGACTCCCCGCTAACTTTATCAGCTCCCAACAGTGAGTGTGCAGAAGTGTATATGACAATTTGTCCACTAGTTCAGCCAAAAAACTATACAAGTTCCTTCATAGTGAGGTTTTGTCACATGTCTAGAAGCAATGGGAAGATTCATTAGTCATAAGTTTGACCGGACAACTTGAGAAACAAAAGTCAATAGAGTCCTGGGTATATCTCGCTTGCAAAGTTTTGTCTCAATCCAAATTTATTGGTATGTTTAGACTCTTGCCAGTAAAAATGATTGACAAATGTCTAGTAGAAGAGATCTATAAGCAAACTAATCAAGGGAGGAGACCTACCTTAGAGATGGGTACTTTAAAGTTTACTGCAAAGAGTTGATCCAGAATCCTTGCAGTACTTGCTTTGGAGGTTGCACCTGTCATATATACCACCAAAGACAAATACTCTTGCTTGGAATTAGATCGAACAACTAAGTCCATACTCTTTCAAGGCACATGAAAAATCCTTAATGGCCACCAGTTCCCAAATGAAAATAGTGGAGAGCTATTAAATCTTGTAGACATGTTTGCTTACAAACAAACATTGAGAAACTGTCACCACAAGGGACCATGCTTGAAGAATGATGTGCCATGGAAAGCATAGGATCTAGAGTATATGGGAGTTGCGAGAGGGTGTGAGGTCGATAAATACATCCTCATTAAGTCCACAAGGGACCATGCGTTAAGAATGATGTGCCATGGAAGTAGAGGGTCTAGAGTATTCAGAAGTTGTGGGAGGGCATGACATCCTCATTAAGTCTTTTTTTCCTTGAGGAAGGGGTGAGTCTTGGGGTAGACCAAAGCATCGAAACTCAACTTGAATTTGTGGCAGAAAGTGATTTTTCCAACAAACAAATGCAAAGAGGACAATTTGATTCTTCAATATGGGTTCCTCATGCACTCCCATTATAGGGAGTATGTTTGTATCCTACTAATGCAAGTGTCAATTTTAGCCTAACTACTAACTCACACTCATTGTTGCTCAGTAATAATATTCATCATACTAGATTGATGTTGTTAGAAAAAATCTAGAAGGTCAGCACAGATCATTTTGTGCAAGTACAATCATATTTGTTGAGCCTTCAGGAGAATTGCACATTGGCAGCAATTTCTTCATATGTCATTATGTAAAAACAACTCTTATTACTCCCATGGCAAATGTGTGCATTTGCTACCCCATATAGTTTAATGCCCTCCATATGATTTGAAGGGCCTATTGTATAAAGGCAACACATTTTGGCCACTATAAAGCTTGATTTGATGGTTCAACATTATGAATAGTCACAATTTCCCTGGGGGTGAATGCACACTAAAGTGGACCAAAAATGGGCATGATAGGTTTCACTCAAATTATATTTTCTAGTTTATTTTTATAATACCAGAAACATAGAATTGTCAAATGTTCATTTTCAAAGCAAAAAAATCATCTTTTTCAAAATATCATTATGGGCAACCATTTAATGCATCTCAAGGTACAATGTTGATGAAAAAATATAGAAATTTCATAAAGATCATGTTGTAAAGGACTTTGTTGTTTTTCTTAATTTTGGTGTTCTTTGAAGTCCGCCAAACTTCCATGCCATGTTGAAATGATTTGAAAACCCCTATTTTGAATTATTGTTGACATTTATTAATGTTGTTCCTTGATAAATGGACTCATCATTATAAATTATGATTATGTTGAGTTCATTTACAAGTTTTTTGTGTATGATTATCAAACAACCATTGATAGTCAAAAGTCCTCCATTTGATGTAAATATTTAGTTTTGAAATAATTTCATGTTCTTACTTAACTAGATTACATAATATTCATATACATAAATCCCTTTTTAGAAAATTAAAACATCATTTGATTGAGGACACATTCACAAAGGTGCCAAAAAAATTGCCCTATAATGTTATATTATGGACACTTTAACTTGCATAACCTTGAAGCAAGGCATTCCCAAAGTGAGGGCCCACCTTTGGCTAACACCTCCTTTCACACTATAATTTGGTGTTCAACTATTTAAATTCTTTCAAGTTTCACCTTCCAACACTCCCACTTAATGAAACACCCTAACTATCAACATTATGAATCAACTTCCAATTGATGTCAAGAAGACTATTAGTTAAAACAATATAACTAATTAAGGGTTTTATGAGTCAACTCCAACTTATGTCAACATGGTCTCTTTGAGAATTCCTATTTTTCAACAAACAATTTTTGAATTGGATGTTGGTTACATATTTTAAAATCGTCTTTACAAAATTGAAAATTTAAGCTTTGAAAAACTTTTGGCAAAATATTAGCCATTATTTTCTTAGTATTCTAGTAGGTGAATTTAGTTTCAACCTTGGATCAAATGTAATCCATTCAAACCTTGATGTGCTTTATGGATCCATGAAACTTTAGGTCTTGCACTACACGAAAAGTGTAATTGCAATTTGCAACTACAAAATAGTTACAACCAAGATTTAAGCTAAAAGCACCATAAACCCATTGAAATAAACAATTGGACTAAAATAAGGTTTGATTTTTCCATGTACATTTTTTTTTGAAAGGAAAGTTGTTAAAAATTTCAATCCAAGTGGAATTAGATTTTTTGAATTTTAAAAAGATCAATCATGAATTTTTTAACAATTGTCATAAGGTACCCCACTATTGTCATTAGGTCCCTCCATGAATCATGACTTAAGAACTTTAAATCTTCATAATAAAAACTTAATATGGCAAAGCAAAGTTCTTGGCACCATGGCCACATGTGCCAAAACTTGAAGTAAATGTTTTAAAGATAAAATTGACTTATGTCAAAACATAAAAGTATATGATCTTTAAATGAACTTGAGACTTGAAGAGTAATTTGGAGACCTTGAAAAACCAAAAGGCCAAGGTTTCACATGTTTGAATCTATTTTAAAGTACATTAACACACACTTTCTTCCTTACACAAAAGCACAAGATGCTTGATGCACTTGGGATGCTTCATATTGAAGCACCCACCCCTCCTTCAGCCTTGACCTAATTTAAATTAATTGTTAACTCTTCCCCAATGTTAAGCAAACTTAATACCTTTTTGTGTAATTTGTTTTTGGAAGCTTTGAGACAAAAGTTGATGTTTGGTTGGCAATGAAAATTGAGGGGATTCCTGATTTGTTGGAGATGAAAAGATGAACTTCCAAAAGGCATATTGGAAGAATAAGCAAAAGTTTTATAATGCTTGGTTATGAAAATTGGTCAAGTTGTTTGGAGCATTATGAATTCAAAGATAAGGATGGGAAGACTAAAACAAGTATTTCTAGATGCATGGGAGGTTGGATTGCAACACTTCAAAATGAACCTAGTGGATTCTTACGGAAGAGGAAATTGACAAAAGTTCCATGGAAGCCAATTCTCTTGGATGAATTCTTTTATTTTATGGTGTGGTAACAATTTTATCTCAATAAATTTTCAAGTTAACAAACATAATAATATTAATGTTCTTCCAAGTGTGGGCAAGAAAAAAATGTTGAACCCTTCTTTTAGATTGCAAGTCACATAGGTAGGCCAAAAAAATGTAAGCTTTTAATGTCATGGTCAAAACACATTAATAGGAGCCAAAAAGGTGTTGTGAGTCCTTGAAAATTTCAAATTATAATAAATATGTTTTTTTTTTTTTTGACATTTTAAAGTTATGTTAATCATTTAAAGTTGTCTTAAATGACTCATGTGAATTTTGAGGAATTGAAATTAAAAATTCATTAAATTAATTTTGGGTTTTGATTTTAGTAAAGGACTTTTGAACTTGAAGAATAGTTGTGTTAAAAGTATTTGATTTTGTAAAGGATTAAGATAAATGACTTGTTTGATTAAAAAAATTTGATGATAAAAAAATTTGAATTATAGTAACCTACTACTCACATTCAAAAAAAGTTATAATTAAAAAATTATGGAATTTGAAAATTTTAGAAATTCAAAGTATGTTTCACAATCTCAAAATTTCAAGAGTCCTTTACCACATATAAATGGTAAGTGTTATACATGACATATAAAACAAAGTTGTAGCTTATGATATAAAAAGCTAAAACCTAAAGTAGTTGATATATTTTGGTATCATTAAAAATATGATAAAATTTCAAAATGAAATGCAAAATATGGCAAAATATACACACTTTGAATAATTAAAAAAAATAAAAATCAATAGTGATTAACACAAAACATGTGATATATTAGGGCAACTATATGTATTTTTAATAACAAGTTGCAAAATATTTCATTCAAAAAACATTTTATATGAAAAAATGAAAAGGATTAAAAAAGAATTCATAATATTTTTATAAAGTAATTGGTTCCTATTAACGTGCTTTGAACTATTAGTAGGAAATTGCATTGTGATTTGAAAACTACAACATGTCAAATACAACAACCATGATTGTTATAAATATGCTCATATGCAATGAATGAAGAATGAGAATGTGAAAAGATTATTATTGCACCAATAGAGATATTATATTTTGGAGGTGTTGGATATTGAAAAACCAAAATTGTAATTTGTTTGGAACATGTAAATGTTCTTGGGCAATGTTTACATGTTTTTATTTGTTCCATTCCCTTTCTAATGCATTCAATTTCACTATGTTTTGTAATTGTGGCCATAAACACCAAACATGTCTCAAAACTTGTTATTATTACAAGGTGTGGCAAAAGGATTCATCAAATGTGCACATGAAGTTTATGCACAAGAAATGTTGAGTCTTCAAACAATTCTCTTTTGGTGGTTGCAACTCCAAATTATGTCAAATTAGTCAACATGGACTTATTGGTGCCCAATGCATTTTTGAACAAAAGATATATTTATAAGATAAGGTGTAGATTATTTTTTCTTTGGAAGATTTACTTTGAACAAGCTGATAATTTGTAAAAGTGTTGAAGTAAAATTTAGATTCAAATTGGAATATCAAGTGTATTCAAAAGTGCATCATTTTGATGTTTGAAACACAAAAAAGTTGAATAAAAAAACTTGTTATTTGTGTGTTATTCAATTGACACTTATTTTGTCATAGTCCATATGTGTAACTCAAACAACCGCATGCCTTTCTAGAAGGTGCATCACATCAAGTAACATGCCACATGACCTCCAAGAAAAACTCTCACTTTAACAAAACTAATACCCCATACAAATAACAACCGAGTTACTTGAGTTGCATAAAATTCAAAACCCAAGTTTTTTGGATCCAAGATGTTATTCACCAACAACACAAGCTTACACACTTGCAAAGTTTTGCAAGAATCCAAGTATAACTAAATTTTTTGTTAAAACATAAATTTACATAACTTGCAAAACAAGTGGAACAAAACCACAACATAGTGGTGTAATTTCAAATCTAAAAAATTGAATTGAGACACCTCACTCAAGGGATTGTCCCCTTCCAAAAGTCCAAATGTTAATTTATTCCCAATTTTTTATTATCACTTTTAATCATGATCTACTCATGAAAACAACGACCAAATCTTTTGATAGATTTAACTTCTCTTGGAATTTTGTTAAACAAGGATGATAAAGAAGCACAAAAAACATAGTAAATATGGTTGATTGGTTGTACCTAAAATTTAAGTCCTAAATAGTAAGTGCATAAGCTCTTGGGTGTAATCCCAAAATATGATGTGTGTAGAGCCATGATGTTTTCACACATTCTAGAATCACATATTGCCACCTAGTTTCACTTGTGATGTTTTGATATGTTGAAAAAAATAATAAAATTACAAATCAATAAGATTGTAGCATTGAAAGAAAGCATGTCATGACCCACTTGTAACATTATGTGAGCATAATAGTCCAATTTCTTGAAGACATTTTTGTTTTCCACATTGGTTCACACCTTATTTAGAATGTTGTCTGGTAGAATTGAAATGGGGGCTCAATCAAAGTTGGGAACAATCTTGCTAAATCTTGTCCTTGTTGTTTTAGCTTGCATTTTTTGATAGTTATGGCCATGTTGTACTTGCAATATGGTGGTGTTATTCCACAATGTGGTGCCACATATCATCTAGGTGGAAATATTGCATTTGACATAATGGACCTTCATGAAACTTCCCACCAATAGCCTTGCCATTTTTTGAGGACCAACGCTCATTGAATGCTTTCAATGATGTAGCTTTTTGTTCAGCTTGTTCACACCTTGTTGCTTTTTTAAATATCTTTTCTTGTGCTTTTCTTTCCTTGATCTCAATCATCTTTTGTGTTCTATGTTCACATTTTTTTGTTTGCTTCTTCCTTTTTTGTTGTTGCTAATGGCCTTTTTCCAAATTTGTGACAAGAGTACAAATTGTCAAGTTATGTATCCCAACCTCATCAAATTTAAGAATGTCATTGACTGCTTCTAGGAAATAATGGCGACAATGGTCCAATGTGTTTCTAGTATGAAATCACTTGCTACTTTTTAAAGTTCAAAGGACCTATGTCTTAAATTTTCTTGAACCAACATCTTCATTAAATATGACATTTTTTGAATTTCTAAAATGCATGTTGGAGGAAATGTTGTATTGGGTCCCATTCTGCCTCCATTTCCCTCTTGTTCAAAGGCTAAATTCTTATGGTGAAGAATCCCTTTTGAATGTTCATTAATGTTAGAGCCCTTTTTAATGCTACTTAGAAACCATTGGGCTAAATCCTCTTTCTATGCATATTTGTGGTTGTTGGTTTGCCCCGCTTGTTACTTGTGCTTCAAGATTATCTTAAATGGGTAAAATCACATTAATGGGAACCAATTCAAACATAACCAATCCTTATTTTAAATGTGTACAAAAGTTTCAATTGTGTTTTATTTGTATAACTCCATTTTTAATTATCAATCTAGCATCTGAATAAGTTTGAAAATAATCCAATGAATATGAAATACCTTTCAACATGTTTTAAAGTTTGTAAATAATGTTTTTTAGCACAATGACACAATGCTAAAACATTGCTTGAGCACTATTATTCAACACTATTTTAGAACTTTTTGAAAATTTAGTGCTACCACATTAACTTATTAGGATTAATCATAGCAATTCAAGAGGGTGTTGTTGGCTCCTATTAGCATGTTTTCACCCAAATGGCTTGAATATTCATACATACAATGGTTAAAGCAAATGAAATTTATGAATTAGTAAGGTAAGAAAGTCCAACTTCACATTTTTAGCTTGTTTCATAGTTTTAATGGTCATATAGAAGCCATGACCATTAAGGATTTAAAATTGTTAGTTTGTAAGAGAAATCCTATCCATTGTAAGAATCATCGATTTCACAAAATGTGCAATCTAACTTAAGAATAATTGATTGTCCATCCAAGCTTTAGGCTTCATGGCCATTGTGGTATTACTTTCATAATGCACAATGTAGTTTCTCGACATTCTTTTGCCCTTGAAAATATAAAAATTGGGAATATTTTCTCCCCTAACATTGATGCATGTAAGAATAGTAAGCCATTTTCGTTATTTTGGTATAATGGTATGAACATTTTTAGATCCTTTCTTGGTTAATATTCCTCCTTATATATCCACCTCTTCTAGCTTGAGCCCTTGATTTGTCATCACTCCAAATGTGTGCCGAGTCATACTTAGGAAGTTCTCCAAATTACATTGTAAAAACTAATGAGATTTTTTGTTGGATAATGTTTTTGCCATTGTCACCTCCAACCCTTGAACCACACTTAAGCTTAATTTATGATGTTTCATTTTGAAATAGTTCCACCAATTCTTTTTAGGAATGCCATGTGCAAATGGTTTACCCTTTCTTGTGTTATTTCAATAACCTTAAATTTCAATTGTTAAAGTGATATTGATAGGCCCATGTTCTACATGTCCAACACCCAATTCACAAGTTGCTTTTCTTTCTAGCATAAATAAGGTATGTTCTTTCTCATGTAAGTGCAAGATTTGATATTTGCATCAAGGTGGTCTCTAAAGGAGGTTGTTGGGATTCCAAACACATGAGTTGGAATAGTTATTTTTGCACCATTTTCTATTGCCTTTATTGCTTTCCTCAAGTAGCTTTCATCATTCCAATTTTCATTCACTCTTCTTTTACAAGGTTCAAGTACATTGTGAGGTTTTTGAGATTGAGTACCTTTTGAACTATAATAGGACTATGAGTTGTTGCAAAACAATGATGTGTGGTCAAGCTGATTAATCACATCACATAATATGGAAAGAATTGTTGAGTGCGATTACTTTTAAAATTCTTCC
>Ga0209611_10011039_pt1 | contig 13139 bp, 6 predicted proteins | sample S1TSphgellanicum_3_FD_187693 | JGI IMG/M metagenome (GOLD analysis project Ga0209611, IMG submission 187693) | Host-associated microbial communities from peat moss isolated from Minnesota, USA - S1T2_Fc - Sphagnum magellanicum MG (SPAdes) (version 2) | ecosystem: Host-associated > Plants > Peat... | reverse complement strand
TGAAGCAATAGATTTTGAGTTCAAGTATGTTTCCCAATAGTCATCTTTTTGCTTAGAAATTGCTTAGACCACTTCTCCAATTAAATTGTTAAAAGAAAAACAAAATCACACCAAGTTTCTTGAGGAAAAAAATAAATTGGGATCATGGTTTCCCCAAGTACCTTGATTCATCTTTAAGTTTGTCAAATGGTATTTTTTTAAAAAAAAAATCCTATCAATTTTCAGTTTTACAACAAAATACAATCCCAAAATGTGCTCCTTATTTCCCAAGGCAAAAGATGATGTGAAAGCTTTGAGATAAATCTAGGATATGTTTATTAAGTTGAAATCAAGATGAGGTTAACTTATATAAACCAAGAAAAAGGTGATTAGTGCAAATTGGAGTTAAATTAATGAATGCATGAATTACAAACTAACACAAACTCATTCATATACATATATTTATATATACTCAATGTGCCCCCACTTGAAAATAATTTTCGAATGGTCAAAATAAGGTCAAATTTGGACAAGGTTCAATCCCTCAACCCTTATTCCAAAATTATGGAGTTTCTACGGCTTCCTTCTTGCACTTTCACACATTTCCTTTTATGCAAAGGGAGTGTGTTTGGCTTCTTGCCTTGCCACAAGCTACTTGCAACTAGTTTCCCTTCTCATGTCCTAACCTTGGTTAGAGCTGCAACAAAAAAATAAATAAATAAATAATTCAAAATAATTGCAAAGGTTTAAATTTTTTTAAAGTTGCACAATGGATGACTATGCAATCTAATTTTTTTTCATTTAAAAATTTTCATCCCCTCCAAAAACGTAGGGAAATGGCATTCCCCAAAGCAACACAACTATTTCCTAGGGTAATTCAACACACTTGCCCCAAGGAAAAGGCCATTCCTTGGGGGAACACAACCCATTTGTTGAAGGAAGAACATTTCATTGAAGAACACAACCATTTTTTGGGAGTGATTATCTTTCTTTCTTAGATGAAATCCATCCATTTAGGATGATTATAGAAATGGTAAAAGGATTTGAACATATGATCTCTCACTTGAAATGGAAGAGCTCATACCATGTGTGACACCAATTTATTTATAAAAATTAGTGTCTTGACCATAACTAAAAGAATCATCATACTTGAGGGATAAGATTTTTATATATTTAAAATATTAGTTTCATGTTGGGCATCAATGGTGATGGAAATGCATAATTTTTGCATTGAAGATTGAGTTGCATTTAATGCATTGCTATTATTTATTGTTTGAATTTCTTCATTGAATCAAAAATTTGCAAGGTAAGTAAAATGCATTTCTATGAGTATGATGCAAATTTGGACTTGGGATGAGGATGACATGTGTGATCATAGTTGCATGTATGATGGGTCTCTCCACACAAGCAAAGCAATGTAAGCTTTTAATGCTTTTGGGCACCTTCTTAAATGGTGTTGGTCAATTATTGAATTTTAAAATACTAGTTGATAACCTACTAACTAGGTATTGAATTTTCAAATTTTCAATAACTTACCTAAGTTATTGGAATTTCATCAAGGTAGATTATGTCATGTGCTCTTATGTTGATGCCCAAAATACAACTCACTTATAGCAATACAAGAATCCAAACCTAAAAAACACAATGCAAATCACACAAATTAAATGCAAAAAAAAAACCAACATAAAACATCAAAAAAATCTACAATAACAAAACATGCGTATTCTTGAATTTCAAATCATTTTCAAATCACTTTTGTTAATTCGGGATCACATAATTGAATATTATGAAATCATGTTCACACTAGACCATTCCAAGTTAACTTTAGATTTTATTGACTATAGTACACAAGGGTAACCTTGGTTTCCACATTGACAAAACAAAAATAATTATTTATATTAAAAAAATCAATTCATTTTTAAAAATTGAAAACCATTAATTTTCAAAAAATCAATTCAGTTTTAAAGATTGAAAATTATTAAATTTTTTTTCCCATGATTCACAATTGTCTACTATCAAATTGCCATATGAATAGTGATGTTATTCATATTGTAGCTCTTGTAATAGTTATGATGCTTTTCAACACCTCGAACTTCATATTTTCATAAAATCTCACTTCAATATTTAATTGATTAATTAATGATGAAACCAACCTTAGGGTAAGGTTCTTCAAATTTTTAACTTTCATATTTAGTCTATAGCCAAATTTGCCTAGCTCTCTTCTTGGGATGATCACCAATTGTGGCTACTATTAAAAATTGACATAAAAAGAAAATAAAAGAAAATAAAAACCCATGTCCTCTAGGTGTGGAGAAATTAATTAATTAAATTAATTAATTAAGTGACCTTAGTGAACCTATGGTGATTTTGCATTTAAGGAGTAGGTGTACGGTGCCTTTGGCCCTAAAGAGTGGGCATAAGGTGCCTCCATGCATAGAACTAGCGTAATTTTTGGGGTTCAATTTTGTGACATAGCCAAAGTGACAATCATTCATAGGAAGAAGACTTAGCCAAATTTGGCTACAAAAGTAGATATTTTGGGCTACTAAATCTAGAAATCTGGCAATCTTTGTTTTCAAATTCTGGCAATTGAAAAACCCCCCCAAAAAACACTTTATATTATTTTTCAAATGTTGGAATTTTCAACAAAAAAAATTTTTTTTTCAAAGAAAAAATAATTTGTGAAAGAAAAAATAAATAATCTTCAATAACATTTTTTGGAATCTATATATAATCCAGAGGTTGATATCCGTCCATTGGGAAGTTATGAAACGGTTATCAGGGCGGTTCTTAGGGTTCATAAGCACAGTCCTCCCCCGACCCTCCCTTGCCCCCAAATACACCAAATGATATATCGGTGGTTCTTTCCTCAAACGCCCATCAAGTTTGACACTAATTATTTTAATTTCAGAAAAAGTTGAAATTTCCAATAAATAAATAAATAAATATTACAAAGAAAACAAAATTTGTGAAGGAAAAATAAATAAAATAGAATATCTTAGAATTATTATTTTTTGGATTTTTTAAATAAAAAAATTTGAAAATAAAAAATTCAAAAGAAAATATTTATTTCACACTCAAATGTTTGAAGTTACCATGGTACTACTACTACTACTAACTAGAGTACTTGGACATGAACATGAAAATGAAGAGATGAACCGGCCCCGAAGTAAATTGAGTGTGGTGGGTACCACAACAAATTCGTAGTATGTACACAACATACACAACACTACTACAATTTGTTCACACTCTTTTTGAGGATGGTGCACTAAATGGGAAGTAGTAGTACATTTATCATCATCATCATCATAGGACACAAGAGCAAAGGAAGAAGGGGTTGTGCATCTTGTGCTTATGTATGAGCCAATATGGAACTCTCAAATAAAAAGCACCAAATGAGTACCTAAAGTGGTACCTACCCATTTAGAAACGGCAACACACAATTGAAGAACTCGCAAAAAGGACAAACCTAAACTTAATAAGTGTTAAGTTTAGGGTTTAGGGTTTAAGGCTTAACACAAACTTTTCTTCTTGGCTTCTCGTCGTTTAGGAAAGTTATCCAACAATTTTCTCCTAAAGCTCATTTCCCACTCCATGAGTGTGCGTGGGTAAGGAGTAAAATGAGGTACGAATGTTGGCCAATTTTGGTTTTTTTTGGTTGAGTCTAGATTCGGGTTTGGGTTTAGTTCTAAGAATTGGACTTGACCCATGGTCAAGACCCTATTTTCTCAAGATCTAGACCTAGACTTAACCCTAGGAAAATTGGGTTGAGTAGACCGGGTCCTAGATGTGGTTTTAGGGTCATAAGACTTTTTTTGCAAGGTTTAGGTCTTAGGTTTAGGGTCTATGTAAAGGTAGGCCAAAAGGGAATGCAGTTCCCTAATTCTTTTCTCTCTTTTGAAGTAGGGTTTAAGTAGGATCTAGGTAAACTTTAAGGAGGGTTTTAAGTAGGGTCTCAAATAAGGTCTTTGTGAGGTATTTGTTGTAGGACATTAGTTTCATGTAATTTGTTATTTGTGGTTGGACCTTGTTTAAGTGTGAATGAGGTTTTTATTTTGGTGCGTGTATTTGAGGAGAGGGTTTATTTTTATGGTGTGGCTATGGAGTCTCATTTTTAGTGTTTCAAGATTTTAAAGCACACATGATAAACATGTTTGTGTTTGTGTGTGTTTTTGACCTTGAATTCCTACGATTTGCAAGTGAGTTTTAAAATGATGATTTGCAAATGATTTGCATGCATGTTTTCATGTGTATGACTTTGTCGGTTTCAATAGTGAGAAACACATGACATTTTAAGTCTAAGTTTTTGAAACCCTAAATTAAAAAAAATAAATCAATAGGTTTTATAAAGCCTAGAACCATTGAACCACACAATCAACGGTTTAAAAACTTGACCCAACCCTGTAACCACCAAATTTTATTTTTTGAATTATTATTATTAGATTCAAACGTAGTGGTACTTGCATTTTTAGAAAGATCTAGAACCGGATCCAATGGTTTTAAGAACTAGCCAACCATTGGTAGGTACCAAAGGTTTTTATTAAATTTTGTAGTATCAAAAATTTGGCTAAATTTTCCCAAAAGTTTGCAAATTTAGTACAATTTTCAGGATTTTAAAAAAAAAATCAATTTTCTCCCAAGGTATTTGTCAAGACATCGACAAAATTTATCAAGAAAAAAACATTAATGGGTACTGGCTACCTATATTTAGAAAGGTATTGGAACCACCCAAAGAAAAGATGGAATGATGGGTAATTGTTGTAAAACTGAACTTTAATTTTTTTTAATGTGAAAGTCATTTGTTGTTGGACCTAAATTGAAGTCATTATCCCCATGTGAAGGGTTTTGTAGAATATTAATGGATGCAATTTAAGGCGACAACCAAAGATCAAAGGTGATTGATGGTGCTTGCGATTAGTTTAGTTGACGATCACATAGTATACATGTGTTGCCAAAGAATAAGTGATTTTATGACACATGTTATGATTTTTAAATTATTTGAAAAAAATAAAAATATTTCATATTATGACATAAAATCACACCAATGTGCTTCACTTTGTGAAAAGGGTAGATGCAAGCTACGGTGGTTCATTTTTGTAATGAAATATTGTTTTTTTCAAGGGTACACTTTATTTAAATGCATATGATGATTAATATATCCTTAGATTTAATAATTAGGACTTGGATTTAAGTTAATAAGTTCATTATGAAGAGAACTGTGTGGTTATTTATTAATAAAAAAATATTTGTTAATAGTAATAGATTTTTGAAGTTGAAAAATATGGTTTGATCATTTGATTGGAACATCACAAAATGAAAATAAAATAAAATAAATTCACATTTCAAATTTGTTATTGAAATTTAGTATATAATGTAATATAAAATGATAAACTCATATGAAGATTTTTTTTTTGAAAACCTTAACCATTTAATAGTTAGGGATTTTTGAATGGTTAAAATTTAACCATATTTTCATAAGTCCATATGAGTTGCAATTTTTATTTTTATTTCAATTTCTTTGTCCCAAAAGCATATTTTAAAATTTTTATTTCTTTGGGCTTTGTGGTGTCTCTTTTTAACACTTCCAAATCAAAAAATGATATTAGTTATATTAAATACAAGTTTTCACATAGATTTGGAGAAATTTGTAAGTGATTGAACATGTATTATTCAAAGATTAAAGTAATAATATTTTAAAAATTAGCAACCATATTCATTTGAATTAGTTTAAAAAATCTTGTATGGATATGTAAGGAATGTATTTTTTGTTGCTTTTGAAACATTGTACCATGTATTCACCCAAAGATACAATTGAAGTAGGCAAAGGTTTAGAGTTTAAGGTTTATATATATATATATATATATATATATATATGACTTTTGCCTCCTTCAAAAACTTTCACCAATGCAAGCGAAAATTTGTTTTGTTGGTCAAGGGTAGTTTTGCATGGATAATTGTTTTCCATAAGCCCCATTTGAGCCTCAAGTTGTGTTAAATCAAGTTTCCATGATCATATTTTGGGCTTCAAAGGCGGAATCCCTATTTGAACTTGAAAGGGGTATTTTCAAGGTTTTTCTTGTCACATAATTACTATAATATTATGTTTACTAGTAAATGTGGGCCATATTCTGCTATTGGACCAAGTGTGAACTTGTTACCCAATTAATTGAATTTTTAAAAAAAAGTTATCTATAAATAAGATATATTGAAATTTGGATTATGATGAAATTTCTTTTATAAAATTGCTAAATTTTAATATGAAGTGAGATTTAGTTTTAGAATAATATTAAGTAAGATTTGAATGATTTGGAAAATTCTTTTTTATAATTGAATAAAAGTTGGTTTAAACTTAGTTCTATTTTTGGAAGACATTTAAATTTTTAAAAACAATACAATAGGGTGAAAACCAATCACTTACTAGATGCAAATGTTGCATGATTTCAAGTTAACAATTGTAGATATTTCCATCCATGAACAAGGGTAACTTATGGACTAAATAACTAGTGAGAACATGCATGTTATCATGAATAGTTGAGACTATTCATGGTAACTATTCATGGTAACCAACACACTCAACTTAGTTATTACACATAACCATCCCTCATGAGAATTGGCATGCCCTTTTTTCATCCATGCAAAGAGCAATTATGAAATCTTCATCCAAATAATGAAGGGTTACATATCATTGGGGCAATAAGAGCCTAGGGTGATGCCTTGTGGTAACTAATAAGCCACTAATGAAGCAAAGGTTGAAGATTATGGGTTGTAACTCACAACCCTATCGTTGACCCGAGCGTTAAGCGTTTTGTGAAGAATGGTTATGTGATTGTATCCATTATGAAGGCCTATTAGAATGGGTATCATTGTTTGAACATTTTTGGTGGTATAAGATTGATGGGTTATAAATAATGAAACTTTTGTGCTAGAAATGGTTTAAAATTAACCATTTTTATAAATTAATGATTTTTTTTTCTAATTGTATGCCAATTAATTGTCATATAAGTAAGAACTATTGGTAAATTCATTTTATAAATGTTTGTTTCTAAATTTATTGTTTGCTTATTTCATACAATTGAGTAATGTAAATAAAGTTGTATTAAATTGTATTGAGTAAAATACAAATGATTGTGATAAGTTGTGTGAAGTGGTAGGGACAACGTTTTTTTGAGTGCAAAATTTTGCCAAAATGAAAAAAAATAAACAAAGAATATTTTGTCAAAATATTTATCATTTTTTATTTTGAAAAAAATCACCAATATCAAAAAATAAAATTAAAAAAGATTAATTTAATTTATTATTATTATTATTTTTTATCACATTTGGACTTTGATTTTAGTTTGGTAGGATTAAAAAAACTAGTTTTAGGACTATTTAGACATTTTTTTCAAAACTTGTCACCATTTAATGCTAAATCCCTCTTGGGATATTAGCCAATGATGTAACATTAAAAAAATTGAGAAAAACATATCACTAGCCATATGGGGAGCCCAAGTCTATTGTTGGCTAAACTCATATAATAGAGTTATTTGTACAATGCCTCAAATAAGGGATGAAATCACTCATTGTTGGGTTGAACTAGGGTTGAAATGTTTGGCGAATATTAAATGTGTAAATTAATTTGCATTCAAAATAAGGGCTAGATTTGTGTAAAACTTTAAAAGATTAAGTTTAAGATAAGAGTTATTTGTTGTGTTTGGGCCCTAGTTTGACCCTCCAAATCCTGTTTCATCTTTAATTGGAGGGTATCATCATCTGTAAAGCCCCTGAAATTGGGCATTGTTTCACAAAACTGGGTATCAATTCAGAAGATTATTGCAAGATCTTGTTCCGAGGAGGAGGCTTGACTTAGGATTTCAATGAAGAATTAATTTGAGCAGCCATCAAGGTGCAGGTAAAGCCTAAAACCCAAAACTGGGGGTGAAACTACCCAGAGGACCAACCAACCAATTTGGGTGAGAAAAACTAGTTTGGTCCCCTGTTCTTTTTTTCCCTGTGTACTGTTTTTCATCCTGACTTCTCATTTTGCAGTTTTGGGTTTAAATTACTCATAACACTCTATTATCCATCCTTAAAACTTGCCATCCTTTGACAATCTCAGCATGAGAACACAAAAGGCAGGCCCAAACACAGGATGAGGATAACTTCAATTTTCTAAGAGATTCAGAAATTGACCCATAGTATTTTCTCTTTACACCAATGCACGGAGTGTGAATTCTAAAATAGCCCAATTCAACCATTAGTCTCACTTGATGGCCAAAAGTGAGTTTTAGGGTTTAGGGTTTAGGTTTAGGGTTTAGGGTGCCTCGTGATGCCTCGACCTCCTTTTCAACAAGTATGGGCAATGACCACCATTACCAAAGAAGGGGATTGTGGAGAAGGGAGGGGGGCATGGGGGACCAAGTAAACCACCATTTGGGAACTTATGGGAGAGAGCACAATTTGTGATGGAAAAAAGTCTTGGAAAATGGGCAAATAAATGGCGGTGTTTCTTCACATTGACCAACACCCCGTGATCTATTTTTCCGCTTTAGACAAAAACAAAATTTTTCAAAAGGAAATCATCATCTCTTAAACGAAAGAAACCGACCATTTTGTAAAGACCCAAATGCGAGTTTCAAGACCCACCAAGCTCTCTTCTTTGCTATGCAAAGGGAGAAAGCTAAGAAGTCTATGGGTTGTTCTTTCTTTATTAGGGCTTTGAACATTTCAATCTTGGGTGGAAGAAGTTGATGTATTCATGTTCCACAAGAAGAAGAAGAAGAAGAAGAAGAGTGTATTGTATGTACTTCATATTAATTCATTTCTATAATTTGAAATTATTGAATTTTCCATGATCTATTATGATATAAGGTTAGTTTCCACATTGACAAAACAAATAATAATAATTTTTTTCTAAAAATTAATTCATTTTTATAATTTGAAATTATTGAATTTTTCCGTGATCTATTATGATAAATTATTGAGAGTGTAGCCTATGATGATAATTTATATTGATTTTCAACATGTTAACTTCATATTTTCACAAAAAAAAATCATTTCACTATTTTGAGGATTATTTAATGACAAAACTAACTTTAGGGTAAGCTAATAATGTGCTAGATATGTGTCTATAAAATAGCTAATGCACATTGAAATGTTATTATTTCGCTTAAAGATTATTTTTTAAAACTCAAATTCAAATATGCACTCTTAGGTGATCAAAACCCTAACTTGTAGACTAAAACCCTAAGTTACCACCTAGTCATCTCCATGGTCTTCCCACACAATCATCCACCATTTCTACTTAGGTAGTCCTCTCTCTTGTTCTCATCCTTTTACTTTGGGGTAAGTACTTGCCCTAATAAATTAGGGCATATGGGGTTTAGGGTTTATGGGTTTTTGATATATGTGTCACTCTTGTTCTTTTTCCTTACGAGAGAGTCAACCGAACTTTAATGTTGGAACTTTTTATTACCTCGCTCCTCGCATAATCACAAATGGTCGGTGGGTGGGTTGGGTTGGGTTGGGTTGGGTGGGGACTAAAAACCCATGTTACTAGTACCAAAGTTGTCTTAGGGCGGAACCCCATTAGGCTACGATAGAACCCGCTTAGGATCGATAATTAGGGTTTACGACAAAATGTACAACTTTAGATCGATAATTAGGGTTTGTAACAAAATGTACAACTTTGGATTGATAATTAGGGTTTATAACAAAATGTACAGCTTTGGATGGAGAATCGATGAAACCGAATTCGGTCGATGTCAGGTATCACCTTTAGTTATCTATCCTATAAAAGATGAAGTTGCTCGAGTTAGGTCGGATAACATATAGATGGCTACAAAGTAAACAAAGTAAACCCTAAACCCATGTAGATGGTTAAGTACATATGGAAGGGCTAGCCTAATGAGGGAGGTGTTAGTAAGTGGGTTAGGTAAATTAAAAGAAAGAAACCGAGAGCTAACCACCATGGTTAGTTAGCTAAGGAACTAGAATCCAATGGAAAAAGAAGTATTTCTTGTCCACTCACCATCCATCAATCCATCCATCCATCCATCATGGTACGAGATGGGCAAAAAAGGTGTGAAAAATGCGGATGGATGAATAACTACTACTTCTCTTCTTAGGAGGGGGGGACGGAAAAGTTGATCAAAAGTCAATAGGAGACTTGGTCTCAAGCAGCTCAAGACTTGGTCTTTGAACCCATGTCGGTCGGTTATCAAGAAAACACACGGTTATCAACCTAGGTATTGATAAACCAATAAGTTGAATTTTCAAATTTTAACAACGTACTGGAGTGATTGGAATTTTATCCAAGTAGGTTATCAATTTTTTAAAATCTTAAATTCATTTATGGATTATGATAGAATTAAAAAAAATAGAAATACAAATTTAAAAAAATTTACAATTTACCCTAATTAGGCAATATAATCGACAATTCTCAAGGTGAATATTTGAGAACTAACCCTAGTTCCATTACCGACATTTATTAATTGAATAAACTTGCCTATAGACATTATGAAACCGACTCACCAAACAAAGTTTTCATCCATCCACAATACATTCATCCAAATGTTGGGGTGGAGCACTAGAGTGTGTGTGTGTGTGTGTGTGTGTGTGTGTGTGTGGGATTAGAAGAGTTTGAGGGATCCCATGTTCTTTCTTTCACGATAGCCACATGATCAATCCCCACAAGGACAACTGAATCTTGAAAGGCAAATTTGTTGCATGGATTTGATGGCCACTTGTCTATCGGAATGAAGAAAAAATAATAATAATTTTTTCATGAAATCAAATTTGTGAAGAAATTTCCTCAAAATCATTTCAAAGGAAAAATAAATAAATAAATAAATATTTTTTTTTCATGAAATCAATTTTGTGAAAAAAAAAATTCCTCAAAATCATTCCGAAGGAAAAATAATAATTAATTTTTTCATGAAATCAATTTTGTGAAAAAAAAATTCCTCAAAATCATTCCAAAGGAAAAATAATAATAAATTTTTTTTACGACATCAATTTTTTTAAAGAAATTTCCTCAAAATCATTCCGAAGGAAAAATAATAATAATATTTTTTTCATGAAATCAATTTTGTGAAGAAATTTCCTTAAAATCATTCCAAAGGAAAAATAATAATAATATTTTTTTTCAAAAAATCAATTTTTTGAAGAAATTTCCTTGAAATAATCAGATAAGCATCAAGGGAATGAATGACAACGGACAAGAAATTGTTGTACATCTCGCATGCACACCTTCTTCTTCTTCTTCACATGTTTCAAGCAATGTGTGTGTACAAAACTCAGATCTATTTTACTAATGGGCACGGGATGGATGTAGCCTATAGCGAAACAAAAGAAAATTGAACTTTGTTTAACAATTTACCTATCAAAGTATGTCTTACTTAATTAATGGATTTTGACTTCATGTAATTGCAATTTTATGCTCAATTTATCATCTATAATTAGGGTTAAAAAATTAAGTGCAAAAAAGCCAAATAGAGAATTAGTTAATTACATGTTTTATATGTTGTAGAATCTTCACAAAATTTCATTCAGAAGAATTTTTATTTTTATTTCTATTTTTTTCATTTTTGTGATGGAGCATGGATGATAATCATCACACAAGAGACATGGTTTTTATCACCCAAATTTTATTCCATTGTATTGTATTGTCCTCAACTTGGATACACCAAATTAGGGTTTCAATTTGGTTATCCTTTTTTTGTTCAAAAACATGATTTAAAAAATTCAACTAAATACTAAAAAAATTCAACCTCAAAGTAAAAACATGGCATTGCATTGTGGAGCTATGATTGGCCAATTAACCCCTACTAGTAGAAAAATGGCAACTCATGATTTGTTGATACAACGTGTCGGAGTCCCAAATTATTTAGTCTTTGATGCTTAAAAGTTGTGAATTGGTGTTATCATGTCATGTTATAAATCATGAACATGCCATTAAAATGTAAATGGCTATTAAAAAGTTTAGGGTTTAGGGTTTAGGATAAATCCTTGAATCTAACAACTTTGGGACATATTTAAAAGAACACTCCATGCCATTCTTCTTGCAATGGATTTTTCCATTTTTGCCACAAAAAAAAGTTTTGTTCTTTTTTTTTTTTTTTTTTTTTTTTTTTTTTTTTGGGGGCAAAGTCAAGCATGGCATTCTAACTTCTAAGGATTTTCAAAATCAACTTATTTTTATTAGGCCATGGTTAAAAAAGCAAACCCTAAACACACCACTATGCATTTGGTGGTTGCTTCAAAACCCTCCTCAAGCCCCCTTGGCCCCCAAAAGAAAAAAAGAGAAAAGAAAAAGAAACCGAAAGAGATAAGGTACCTACCAATATGTATGTATACCCATGTTGGGCGGGTATTTAATTTTGTTAATAACCGTTTAATCCGGCGTTGAAAATATTTTCAGAATCGCCGAACTGTCGGTTCGCTTCGGTGGTTTCAGGAAGGAAACAGAAAAAAAAAAAACACACCAAAATGAAAGAACCGCCGGTTCCGGATACTACGTACAATCTTTCAACAACCTCAAAGAACAGCTGATGCTGCTGTCACTAATGCAGCAGCTAAAGAACCGGTGGTTATGAAGGTGGTCAGTTGGTTAAATTTGTTGCTGGAGTTCTAACCGTGGTTAATTTATGGGGGAAAAACTGTGGTCTTAGGTTTATTTTATTTTTGAGAATTGTGGTTACAAAACCAACCCTAATGACCACCATGATAACCTCCGGTTCTCTTTTCCTGTTTCAGATAACCGCCCAAAGCTGATAACATACCTTCTCCGCCCCCCCAGTTTTTTTTTTAAATTTAAATTTCAAGAAAAGGGAAAGGGGGGGGGGGGGGGGGGGTCCTCACTAGGTACCTATGTGTTTGTTCTTATTATGTCTTGGTCAGATCCTGACCACTTACAGCCCGATCTACAAAATCAACGGCAAAGATTCCTCCTCCTAACCCCCGCTCCCAATTCTTGACGGCGATTTAGACCCCTCCACCAATCAAGAAGCGACACGTGTCGATGAAATTTGTCGCATGGTTGAGTGCCTTCCGACACACAGCGGATATATAGGCGCAGTAAAATCCGCCACTCGAATAATAATAATAATAATTAGTTATTAATATCTAGGTTTTTATTTTTAATTTTTAAGGAAAAGAAAAATTTCTCTGTTGGTAACCTA
>Ga0209611_10011038_pt1 | contig 13139 bp, 12 predicted proteins | sample S1TSphgellanicum_3_FD_187693 | JGI IMG/M metagenome (GOLD analysis project Ga0209611, IMG submission 187693) | Host-associated microbial communities from peat moss isolated from Minnesota, USA - S1T2_Fc - Sphagnum magellanicum MG (SPAdes) (version 2) | ecosystem: Host-associated > Plants > Peat... | reverse complement strand
GGGCAAACATGTTGATGTGAGGAAGTTGGAGTGGGTCCCATTCTTACAGAGATGACGACAAAACTTCCCCTCCTCGAAAGGTGCTGGGGGGCCTTCTTTTTTTCTTCTTCTCTCACCCTTTCTCTCATCAGCCTCCTAGCAGCAGCAGCAGCAGGAGCTCATGTCATGGTGTGTGGAGCAGCAGACTAGTCTTCTTCTTCCTCTTCTTCTTCTTCTTCTTCCCTCTTGCCTTAACTAAAAACCTGCACTAATATAGTAGTAGTAGTAGTAGTAGTAGTAGTAACTCTCTTTCTCTTGCTCTTCTCTTCTCATAATATGTTCAAAGTTTTGCATCTCCTCCCTTAGTCCTCCTCCTGACTTTTTTTGGCTCCTTTGCACCCATATAGACTGAGGAGGGTTAAATAGATCTTTTTCTCTTTGTTTTTTTGGTTTTTTGATTTTGAAAACCAAAAAAAATAAAATCTTTGGGTGGGAGGGGGTTTTGGTTAGTGATGGATCTGTTACTGGCTGAGCCTCGGACAATTCTAGTAGCTCTGGATGAAAGCCCAGGTTAGTCCCTCTTTTTCTTATATGCTAAACCAAACCTGACATCTTCTTTTGTCTTCTTCATATCCTTTCTCTTTCATTGGTTTTGTGGTTTGTTTGTTTGTTGGGTTGTTTATTGTAATGCTGGTGGGAGTAGAGTGAGTGGGTGTATTTGGGGATTTTTTTTTTTAGGGTAGCTCTATCTATCTATGATGTGCAATTGAAAGTGAGTTTTTGCATTCTCTCTTGCATCATTTGTAGTTGTCATGAATTTGTGAGTTGGATTTGTGTTTTGTCTCCACTCAAATGGAGATGTACATGACCCACCTTTCCCCTCTGGAAGTAGAAGGATTGTTCTTATGTGCGGCAGCAGTGCCTTTTAGTTTGGAGCTTTTAGAAGAACTTTCTAAAAATCATGGTTTTGACATGTAGAATTCCTTGATGGTTCATGGTTTTTTTTTTTTTTTTTTGGGTTTGTTGATGCAGCACTGTGCTGCTGCTACTTGCCATTAGCGGCTGCCTTTTTTCTAGCTGTCTCTTTAACATGGGAGTGAGACTAAAAGGGTCGGGGGGAGGAAGATGCTATTGAGAGAAAAAAACAGGATAGGTATATTGGCTTTGCAGCTCAGCTCTCGAATCAGTACTTTTGGGTATTGGCAGTGTATTAGTTTTTTAGCCCCATTTTTTCCCCTCATCTTTCATTATCAGCATTTACAACTTGGCTGCGCGATGAGAACAAGACAAAAATTTGGATGTAAGATGAGAATGAGAGAAATTCATTGTCGTGGGGTTTTTTGGTGTGATGCTGATCACAGAGAGAGGTGAGTCTTTTAAATTTTTAATCCCTTTAAAACTAACCCATCATCATGCATGTTACTTTTCAGCATCCAATATAGAAGATTTGTTGGGTTTGCAACAGGAGCGGAGTTTGCATTTGAATGGGCATTGAAAAACTACTGCAAACCGAATGATGTTCTTCACCTTCTCCACGTGCGACATGCTGCAGATGGTGTGTGTGCTCTTCTTTGCCCTTTTTTCTGTTCAATGAGCAATTGCAGTAGCTTGAATATTTTCACTGTGTTTTTTTTTGGGTTTTTGGTTGTTTCTATGTCATCTGCCTATAGAGAGAAACCTTTGTGTGAGTCAGTGCAAAAAAGAGTCTATGCCTGCATGATGGGAAAGAAAGAAGGGATGTTGTGGGGCTCAGTCTAGTAAGGTGTTAATGCACTTGCACAGATTTTGGGATCAACCCAAAATGGCGGATGCCAGCAGATGTAGCCTCAGAAATGGAGCAAAAGATGGAGGTGGCTGCTCAAGCTCTTCTGCAGACTTTTCTTGATCGTGCAACACTTGCTAAGGTGAATTTCTCTCTCTTTCTCTCTCCTCCTCCTGCACCTCCCCGTGCGTATGAGAGATGATCATAGAGTAGCAGTTTTGAAACTCATGTCTTGAGGATGACTTAATCTTGTGTTGATAGAAGAAGTTCCTATCTTCATTGCAGAGTACTTGCATTGCCATGTTTTCAGCATTGCACCATCATGCACCCACATCCAGAAATTAGCATCATCACCCTGTTGAAGCAGCCAATGCATTGTGAAGATCTTTGTTGCAGATGTGACCTAAAAAAATCTGCAATTCTGAGAGTTCTGCAGCAGGGAAGTTTTTCTAATTTTAGACAATGGTATTTGATGAGATCTAGTCATGTGGAAAATAGTGGGGTGTGGGTGTGTCCAGATAAAGTGCAAAGGCAGAGTGGTGGTGGGTGATGAGAGGCATGAGATTTGCAAGGAAGTCCTGTGGGTGTGTGCTGATGTTCTCATTGTTGGCAGCCGAGGTCTTAACCGCATGCAAAGGTAAACCCTGCCATCTTTGATATGAGTATTTGTGGGAAGTGTCTCAGATGGCAGTAATTTGGATTTATGAGAGATTGGAAGAAGCTTGAGGAATTGTGACCCCAAAGTGTTGACTCTTTTTTACCTCTCATATGCAGAGTTTTTCTTGGAAGTGTCAGTGAGTACTGTGCGCAGCATTGTGCCTGCCCAGTTATAATTGTGAAGCCCATGCCTGAGGGAAGAAAGTTCAACAGCAATGGTTCCCTTAGTGATGACTCCACGAGCGAAAACCATATTCCTGGTCTCGATGCTACTGAAGATGATCTGTAGCAGCTTCTCTCTACTTTCGATTCCACGTTTTCACCTTTCTCCTTATCTAGTCTTGTAAAGCTGAAAGTACCTACCTGCTAGGTCTAAGCTTAACAACTAGCAATCAGGTAAGAAAAGGCTCTGCTGTTACCTTGTAGTAGTTTCCATGCATTTGGCAGGAACTAGCCGGAAACTGAGTTGGGTTGCAGGCAGGGTGAGCTGGTATTTGCTGCATCAACAGATCAGGGTAGCAAAAGCTTTGCTTTGCTAGAAAGTGGGCCATAATATCAACATCAGGAGTTATTTCTCACAGACTTTTATCAGAGTCAAAATGGAGCTCCAAGGTGCGCACTAAGCAAAGCAACTTCATAAAGCAGCGCAAGATTACAGACACCAACTTGATTTGTGGTCAGATCATGTTCCTCATCCTGAAAGTACACACATATGGGATCATCATTCCAGAGTATCATGTTGGCCAGCAAAACCTTGTCTATATTAATAAGAAATTGCTACTATGTCTTCTTACACTCGAGCTCTCTTGCTTTTCTTTTAGGGCTGAGAATCTAGGTCAGAATACAGATCTGTATAACAGCAGTGGCACTCATACGGTGTAGCATTGATGATCTAACCATTTTGCCAGGTTATGGCAGTTTTTCAATCCATTATAATATTGGCTCAGACTTGGAACAATCAAATATGATCACCGTATCAAAGTTATGACAAAACAGGACATTTATGGATATGCTTGTCGAGCTTTGCTTTTGTGTGTGCAGCTCAAAAGCTCAAATGAGTGTTTTTTGAGGTTTAGGAGTTAGTTCTTATCTGGACTTTCTTGTATGGGTGTGAGAGAGTTGCAATTGCGACACATTACAGCAAGTGAGAATTTCAAGAAAAATTGGGAGTAAGTTTTTAGTAACAATGTTTGTTCTTGTGAATTTTGGTAAGGGGGAAAGTAAAGACATTTTTATATCAACCAAATTATAGGAGTCAGAAAAATGTTTTTGATTCATTTCAACCAAGTCTGGTCCTGTCTGACATAACCTCAATCCATGTGCAAAACTATCATCATGGCCACCGTGACAGACACCTTAGGGTTAAGGATAGATTCATATGGATGGGATGGCAAGCACACCAGCTGAACAGGTTGATGAGGTCCTTGCAATGCTATCAAGCTAATAATTGGACATGAATTCACAACTTACATCCATACCAGCTGCTGTTAGTGAAGTGGGCCATAAAGCTTTGCAATACAAGAACTTCCAACTCTTTTGCACCTAAACTCACAAGCATAAGCTCAAACAAAATAGCATAAATCCTTCACAACATTAGTGAGTAATAACAGGAGCAAGGAACTCTTGTGTCCACTCCATCAGCAAATTGCTGAAAATCATTACACAACTATCATGGTCCCAAAATCCTCAGTCACAATTTCCCACTGCCCTTTCTACGGGCACAGGCTGCAAGAAAAAGCTCCCAAGTTTCTGCATGAACCAACACTCACCTGGCAAAGGTGAAGCAGGAACAAGGTCCTAAAGAGTCATATTAAGAATACCTGTACCCTGCACCAGACAAAAAGCACAAAGTAAAAACAGCTCTGAATGACCTGCAAACCTGCGCAGGACCAAATAGTATCAACATGTTACATTCTCCTCTCGCACCTACATGAATAACACATGGGAGGTGAGGGATGATGACATTGAAATAAGAGAAACAGAAGAGTAACCATCCACGCTGCTCTTTTCCTCCACCTGCAGCAGAAGTTATCGTGCCTGCAATCTCCACACACAGGGAGGAGGGAAAGGGACTGAAGTTGACAAATATGGCCGAACTGGATAAAGATTTATCCATTTTCCTCCCCCATTCACCTGTACACAAACCATGCGTTAGCTCATTAAACCTCCATGGATGGAGTAGAGACCAACCTGAACACCTGATTCCTGCACCCACCTCACGCATTATTGTAAGGCCCAACCCAACATGGTTTCACTCCCATCCTAAAACTCATTTTGACTCTCAACAACCTCTTGACGCTCATGCCTCTGCCCAACCTGTTTGACTAACTGTCCAGAAAACCCTGCAATAACATCTCTTGCTGACACAAAACACTTGCAAAAGAAACCCTGCAAAATGTCATTAGCCCAGTTATTGCTGCTGCACAAATGCCTTCACCCTGCAAACCTAATATCTACAGCAAGTACCCCATTCCCTTGTAGAAAACACAGCATCTTCTTCCTGCAAATCACCTGCACAGAATAGAGTGATCTGTGAGAGCTATCCAATCAAATGAGTAACCTAAAAGCAATTGTTTGTTGAGAAGAGGAGAGATGTATAAGTGATTTTATAGGAGGGGAACAAACCACTCAAAAGCATCAACGCCCATGATGATCTTCATAGGCACTATCTCCATCTCCAGTTGAATTGCTAGTGATGTTCCCAGCTCCTGTTGGCTGTAGTTTTTCTCGCTCAGTGTTCCATTGTTCTATTTTTGCTCTTCTTTCAACACTGTCCTCCCTTCGTGAAGATTCTTTACGCCTCCCAACAGGACTTCTGCTTCTGCTTCTACTGTATCTGCGTCGACTGCGACCAGAATCCCTCCTGCTATAGTCCTCATGCCTCCCATTGTATCTTGATCCTTCACGGTGTCGATGATCATAACCACGGTTGCGGTAATCAAAATCACGATGGCGTGGGCTCAAGCTTCTGCTCCTGCTTCGACTTGGACTGCGACTGTGACTATGCCGCTTGGAGGCTCCAAACAACTTCTTTCGCAGATCCCTGCAAAAACCAATATTCAGATGGATCTCCTATGCACAACAGTTTGGCCGCTAAAACAGAACACATGTGATTCCCCAGAGTTATCTCAAAGGTTCCCAAGATTGTATCTTCACTCCAACTATGCATGATACACCATGTTCTACACTGCTGAAAAAATTCATGAGGTTCCATACCAGTGCACTTGGATACTCATGAAACAATTGATAAAAGTTTATGGCACACAATCTATGCTAATCAAATGCGAACTCTACAGATGCTTCTCAACATTTTACAACTACTGCCAGTAAATTTCAGAATATATAAAATCTGCTTTCAACAGTAGGTCATAACTTCCAGTGTAAGAAAGAACACTGTATGGCAACCAGCAGTTTAAATGCAGTCTTGCATGCAAAATTTGACATAGAGAAAGATAAACATGAGTTCAGAAACCGACCTACTTATCTTCTTCAAATGCATGAAGTTACAGTAGCCCCCACGATTGCATGTATTTTCCTCATACTGTCGACAGGTTGCCTCTCGGAAGTCAGTTACAGGTGAGAAGTCCACAAATATTGGTCGCCCTGTAGTAAGAGGCAACACACTGTCAACCATGCATGTAACACAATAGCAAACAGCAATTTGAAAAAACACACAATCAAAGTAAAAGTGTTCAGAAAAATCCAATGCTTTTGTGAAAAATTACTACCAGTAATGAAAAAGGATTAACTGTTCCATGAAATTGCCAGAGAAACAACTTCAAACAAACAATCCAGTACAGGTCATGGGTCAAAATTAAGTTGCACATCCTATCCTCAGCATGTAAGATTACAAACCTGCATAGAAGCGGCCTTGTAAGGCTCTCAATGCTGTAGCAGCCTGCTCTTCCTCTTTGAAAAGGACATACACATTCCCAACCTGAACAGGAAAACCATGCACTAAATAGGCATTCTTCTTCAGAAGACCAGCTGGCAAGAGACATGATACCCAGATATAAGGTATCACTGAACCTTTGTGTACAGGTGTAAAGTTTCAGTGCCATCAGGTGAACTTAGAAAGATACTTGACAACAGCAGTAGAATCCACACACTAGCATCTTCATTAATACTACAGTTCAATACAACATTAGGACATGTTTCAAATACCATGTGGTCAGCCAGGTTGTCGCACACATTCAGGCTTTCGAGTTCTCCATACTTGCTGAGCTCCTCAAACAAGTCCTCATAAAAATCCTGTGGAACCAGAAAACCAACCCATCTCATAAGATGGGGCTGAAATCATTGCACAACTTACTCAGTTTGCACTTTGCAAGCAGACAAGCAATTGACTGCAATATAACAACACATTGCAACTACCTGTAGGTCCAATTACACAGAAGGTAAACTTTGATACTGCTTGACCTTATAACCTAACAAGACAGAGACTAGAGCAAACAGTGAGCAAAATAAATCCACAAAAATCCCACCATCCTAACTGTCATAGAAATGGAAAAAAAGAAAAAGTGATGGAAATTCTTATCGACCTCAGTTGAGCATAACTGTGATCAAGAAGAAGCAAGATTTGTGAAGGAAAACAAAGGTAACCTCAAAATGCTCCTGCAATTTGCGTGGGTCCATGTTTTGTGCATGAGGATCAGTTCCGGAAATGGCCATGTCAGGCCTCTGATACATGTTGGAGAACAACAAAGTGGGACTGATAGTGGGTCTGTTGTGCATGCGAGAACATCGATCACCATGTCTGCATGCACCAATCTTGAAGTAGAAAGGACAGTTCACCCGATCCTTTTCGGTACCAAATATCGAAGCCAAATGCTCCGCCATGACTCTGCAATGACTCTGCACCTCCTCACTCCTTCCTCCAAGTGCACGGGACTCCGACTCCTTGGTCCGAAATCAATCGGCAACCAAAAACAAACAATACTCTGCACTTCACGACAGCCCGTAAGCCACAAAAAAAACCGAGCCAAAAACATCAATAAAGCCTCGTAAACACACACCTCCACCAAACAAAGAGAATGGGGGAAAAAACAACAACAACAACAACAACAACAACACCGAGAACAACAAGAACAAATACCAAAGCGAAGAACAAAAAAGGAAGACGAACGGAATCAAAACACCAGCCAAAACAAAAGGTTGAGACCAAAACAAAAAGCGAGCGAAAACCAAAGAAAACAAGAATCCCCACAACAGCAGAAGCCAATAATGAACTGGAAACAAAAGAGACACAGAAGAATCCCCACCAACATGCCGCAAAAAGAAAACATAACCCTACAACACAAAAAAGAAGCTACAGAACAGGAATAAAAACTCACCTTTATTTGATGTATTTTACGACTGCAAGTGCAACAACAACGGACGCAAAACGCACTCCAAACCCTCGCTTCCCACAGAGACACACCCCCTCCGCAGCAAAAGCAAAACAAGCGGCAGAAGAGAAGGACCTCGAGCGGCGCCAGAGAGAAGAAGAAGAAGAAGAAGAAGAATCCAGGCGAAGGTTTGCAGCAAGCGAACGCTGCGTTGGTGAGCGTGGGGAACGAGGAAGATTCCGGAAGTGAACCAAATGCGTTCGAGATAGAATTCGCCGTTCATCACACCGGCAGACAGACAGACAGACAAGTGTGCGTCCGTCTGGCGAGTTCAATTCTGTTACGTAATATGCCACACTCTGTACATTCCAAAGCGTAATCGACTGTTAGGGTTAGCTACCATTTATGCGACCGACACTAGGTACGTGTTGTTTCAATTAGGCTACTACGTAACAATCTGTCAAGAGAAGGGGGTGTAGCTCAAATGGAAGAGCGCTCGCTTTGCATGCGAGAGGTACCGGGATCGATACCCGGCGTCTCCAATGTTCCTCTTTTTCCTTTGCAAAACAGCCCTATAGAGATAGAGATTGGATCTCCGCGTGGATCTAAGCCACAGAGAGATCTTTTCTCCACACCCTTTTCCCCTCCGTTTGACTGGCACTTTTGCTTGTAGTGAGGGACTGAGATGTGAAGCTCAAGAAGGGAGACAGAGTAGAGAGATTTGGTTCCTGTTTGTGGTAGCTTTAGCTAAAGCTTGAGGCCGTGGGGCTGACCAGAACAAGGGGCCATGAGAGGCAGAGCTGAAAGAGGACCTGATTCTTGTAAAGCTCTTCTTTGCTGAGGGCTTTGTTGTTCATAACACACTGCATGATAGATATCTTTTCCTTTTTTTCTCCCAATGGAAAAAAAAAGAAAAAAAGAAAAAAAAAGTTAGCAGGTATTCCAGGTTCTGAAACATCCGCCAAAAGGAGAGGAACAAATACTCTGGGTAACATGCCCTCCAGATACACTACATATTCTCAGGTTTCAGGTTTGTTTGTGTATGGCCCTCTGCAAGACCACAGGCGTTACCTCTTCTTGCCTGCCGAGAGGTGCTTTCAAATACAAAGAACTAGCCACATTTACCCTTCAAACATCAAAGGCTTCTAACCTATAAGTGGTGCTTCTTTTAGGGTTAAGTCAAAAAACTAAAATGTAGCTTGTCTTTAGATGAAAATGGTTTTTGAACTCAAATGTATGGTTTTTCTTCATTTGGTCGCATTCGGTTGTCTGCATCAACAATGTGAACTCATGCTCCAGAAAGGCTGCCTACCAATACCACATGTACATTCACCACAATTGAACAAACGCAAATGCAGGACCAGCATCAATCGGGGCCAAATCATGTGAATGCAGTCTACAAGTTTGGGCATCATCTCCTGTCATCTGTCATCAGCACTTGCACTTTCACCATCTGTTTCAAGCCTTTCACTTGCACTTTTGCCAGCTGTTTCAAGTCTTTCATGCTCATAAACCCAAGATTTCCAGCCCAAAACCTTTTATTACTCACAATAAACATGAAATCTGGCACACCGATCCTGTCATAAGCCATGTGCTCCAACGCCTCAGAGAAGCAAGGTTATGCTTGAATCCAGGATGACCTTGAGCTGCATAATTGATTTAAGGTCCTTCTGCATGAAGCAATTTCCAGCCTCCTGTAGCTTGAAAGCAATAGCCTTGATAGCTTGATCTAGGCTTGGAAGTGCAGATAAGCCCCAGTTACAGTTTCATGGCATTGTGTCTGGGCATTCACAGTGGCCATTGATGTGAATTTTACCTGTTAGAGCCAGTGATGGCTTTCGCTCTTGTACTTGTCAGGAGATGCTCGGAACTCTCAGTCTGCAACTGCGCTTGGAATCACAGTTAGTCTTGGTGGACACATGATAGCCTGCAAATGATGAAACAAGAAGAGTAATACCTAAACAATGACCATCAATCAAGGAATTGCTCAAAAACATGTCACATGATAAGATACCTATGTTCAACAATAAATTAGGAAGCTTTATTCACGTATTCAGGTCTTGCTTGAGGCAAAATTATTCTTTGGACAAACAAGATAGACAAGTAGTTAGAACAGATTCCCTGTAGAAATGTTATCTAACCTCATCCATAGGTAAACCCTAAAGGTTGTGACAACAATCTTTGGATCCTGTGTTGCTAGAAAAGGAGAGTACGTTGTATGACCTGTAAGATATGATTCAACTCAACCAAAATACCTCAGCATTTCATTGGCAAGAAGAGAGATAGGGACTTATAAAAACAGCATTATTTATCCTGATTTCCAACTCTTTTGATGGGATGGAAGAATCCTGTCTCAAAGCCGATGCATGCGTAGCCATTCCTTTTCTGCAACGGGCTTTAGAAAACCTTGCTTTTTTTCATGGGAAATAGTTGTGAAAGGCCCTCCATAATCATGACCTGGGTACACCCTGCAAAAAAGGCAATTTGTTCACAAGTTACAAATCAATGTTCATGATCACACCTGGGATCAATTTGATATTTTGATACTAGCTTTGCAAGATGGCTCAGTCAAAGTTTCCCATTTTCAGAGAGTGAAATCTAATCTGGTGGAACTGCTTGCACTTGGCACAGGATGGTCATACAATAGACACGGCAAAGGGTCATGGTGTATAAGGACAGGCCCTTACCTGGTGTTGGATGGTAAAGATGCAAGTTTTTTCTGCAAGCTAGTGTACATAGCTTTGGCATCACAATCTGGTAAATCCAGCCTCCCACAACTGAAACATCCAAGATGAGGGTAGTTAGTGTAGGATGGAACACCCATCCATAATCTAAAGGAAAAGTTCCACTTCAAAACAAAATAAGGAGAGGATGGTGGGTACCTGCCAATGAAAAGTGTGTCACCCGACATCAAAATATCCTCATTTCTACACCCACACATAAGGTCTCAGTTCTGAGTTATAATGTCTTGTTTTGTCTTAATCCCCCCAATTGGCCATAACATTGGAACAACCTGACAAACTGGGATTAAAGGGACAAGACAGAGCAAAGATGAAGTGTTACCCTTGAATATGAATGCACTGACTGCCTGGTGTGTGCCCTGGTGTGTGAATGAACTGTAATTTTACAGACCCAATAGAGACAACTGCTGAGTCCTGCACCACGAGTGGAAAAAAGGTGCAATTACATCAAAATATTGGACTGTAGATCCTACTGGCACAATTATACACCTGGGGTACTACAATTTTCCCACATGATTCAATGATACTGATACATATGATTCCATCACTAGTAGTTCTGGTCCTTCGGCAGTACAATCCTGCATGTAGAAGCTTTTGCATCAATAGTAGTGTGTTCATTCACTTGCATCTCATATGCACAAATTCAACCCATCCCATACTAACAGTTGATTTAATTGATTATATCTAGTCAGAAATGGCACTCTCATACCTACCAAATGTGTTGTCCATGCCAACTGACTGCTAGGAAATAGGTTCTCCAGAAGTAAACTGTTTCATTATGGGCTGCTTGCTATTGTACATGTTATGGATCACTTGACCAATACATGGCAGGTCTAAAGAACATCCAGAAGAGCAACATAAACAAGTTGTAAGAAACAGTGATGCACTTTGTCTGCGTCAAAGTTAAATCAGCTTTACATGATACTCCAGAACTATCTGCTTTTACAATGGCTAGTTCTGCTCTATGTATTATGGATCACTGTACACATGTACAGAACCTCTAATAGTGTGGCAGAGAGTTGGACAAGCTGATTACCTGTCAGTCCTCACCATAGTGGAATAGTTAATTGAGTTTACAGATGGTACCTCAAGCAAAGTCATACACTCTGTGGGGACACCGTTTTGATGCTTTACTGTCTCTGCATCATGCTTGTTGATATACACCTGTCAAGAGAAAGAGTAACAAGTTTAGTGTGTCCCCCATATAAGAGAGTGCGAAGTGTGCCTTTGCAAATCAAGATGCAAAGGAGATCCAGATTCACTTCATCATGGGTCAGAGGACTGATAGAATTTGATAAGTATCTTTTGTACCGGGACTTTGTCTTCAATGGCAAGCTCTCGGATACCCGGAACTTTTATGCCAAATTGGTCAAAAGGTGGGGGTGGAGTTCCTCCTGTGTGGTCAAAATGATAGTGAGTAACCACAGCTCCCACCTGTGCAAAAAGACAAAATTCTGACCTGCTTATCAGTGCCCAAACAAAAAAAGCATTACCTGATACAGCCGATTAAGTTCATACCAATACTTAACATAATCTACATGACCCAATATGCTAATACACAAGTGGTCTCCATCTGCAGTCGTGTCCTACAATCTATACCATCCCTCTTTCTTCTCCTGGAACCACCACCTCCCAAGCCAAGGACTCTTCCAAGTACATGACCTCATAAAGTTGGCAATGCTATATTGGCAAATTGGCTCTCTGAGCTGTCAACAGGACATCTTTGTTCTCTCCTTTGTTCTACTTTCCTTTCCTCCTTTGCCAGATCTAGTTCAGCTCACCAGATTCATGTTGTCCGCAGCTAAAGCTGCTCGAATGCCCTGTGAAGTCCACCCACAAAACCAGATACCCAACCCTCTGTGATGCAACACACATAGGTCCAGCAATCCTGTAAAGATCATACTAGGACAACCACCTCAACTTCTTATGCCATTCTATGACAAGAAATGAATGGAGTGCACACTATAAACACCATTGAACAGACTCTTTTTCAATGACACACTCACCTTGACATCCCAGGCAGCATCCACTACAACAGCCTCCCGTGTTTTTGCATCACCAACCAAATACACAAAATTCTTCATTTGCTGTGCACTGCTGAAGATCTGCAAAGCAGCCCAAGAAAGTCCAATTATTGATCAACTTGACCAAAAAGCATCTCAAAGTTGGGAGGTTCAGCTATGAGCACTAGATGATAACTTCAGGTATAAGCACAAAGTTCATCAAAGGATATATTGATGTTCCTGCTGTATGCTCGAAGTGAGAAGATGGTAAAAAGGAAACCCAAAAAAAATCTAAAGGCCCAATCCTGACTCAACCATTGGTTTGCCTTCCAGAATGATGACTTTGAGACTTCCATCCAAAACTCCAAGATAGATTCACACTTGTAGTTGAATTATGGCTCCTCACCAGTGGGACCTTGGTAATTAAGACTCAACCCATACCTACACTCCTTTTATGTTTGTAACTCCAAACTTGAAACACTGCAGGGATTTGTATTGCATGGGCAGAAATGCTGCGGTCAACTCAAAAAATTTGGGAATAATGGTGCCAATCAAAGTAGCAAACCTGCTTCTCAATGATGTTCGTAGGGTTGATGCAAAAATCTCGACCAGCAAGTAGCTGCACCCCCCTCAGAGGTCCCCATTGCACACTTTCATGAGTTCTAGATAT